>ENA-ORCP01000282-ORCP01000282.1-human-gut-metagenome-genome-assembly--contig:-NODE-282-length-45230-cov-8.429296_pt1 | contig 45230 bp, 36 predicted proteins | sample MGYA00242990_ERZ507991 | MGnify/ENA primary metagenome ERZ507991 (study PRJEB26167, sample SAMN06115496) | human gut metagenome | host: Homo sapiens | place: China:Henan | collected 2015-05-07 | study... | reverse complement strand
TTTGGCAACGCAGATGCCGTGCCGCAGCCGCCGGAGCGGTGCTTAAGCCGCAAGGCGGGAATTGTGCGGTGTTGCCCTAAATTCGATATAGAAATGAGCGTTTTTCTTATGTCCAATGCACCTAAAACAGTTCTGTGCATCCATGATCTGCCCGGCTTTGGGCGGGCAGGGCTTTCGGTCATTGTGCCTGTGCTTTCGGCGCTGGGGGCACAGGCCGTTGCCGTACCAACAGCAGTGCTTTCCACCCACACGGGCGGGCTGGGCACCCCGGCCAAGCTGGCCAACCCCGGTTACGGCCCCGCAGCCCTGGAGCATTACCGCCGCCTTGGCCTGCGGTTTGACTGCATTTATTCCGGCTACCTGGCCGATGCCAGCCAGGCCAAGCTGGTAGAGCAGGCCATGGATCTTTGGCCGGACGCCCTGACGGTGGTTGACCCCGTGATGGGCGACCACGGCCGGATGTACCGCGGCCTTGCGCCGGAAATGGTGCCCGCCATGTATACCCTGTGTTCCCGTGCCAGCCTGATTCTGCCCAACACCACCGAAGCCGCCCTGCTGCTGGGCGATCCGATGCCCGGTGTGACTGGCGAAGCGGAATTGCATACCGCGCAGACCCAGGCGCAGCGCCTAACGCGCATCTGCCCGCGGGTGCTCATCACCGGTGTGGCCGCCGGGCGCGGCATTGCCTGCGTTGGGGCAGACCGTGCCACCGGCGAAAGTCTGGTGCGCACCCCCATGGTACCCAAGAGCTTCCATGGCACAGGGGATATTTTCGGCGCGGTGCTGGTGGGGCGGCTGCTGCAGGGCAATGTGCTGCCCGCCGCCGCACAGGCTGCTGCCGTGTTTGTAGCCGACTGCCTGAAAGCCACCCCCGACGAGGCTGACGAGCGCCTTGGCGTGTGGCTGGAAAGCGTGCTGCCCCGGCTGATGCAGAACCCGGAATAAGAAACAATAAGGATGTGTAAATTTTGCCAACTGTAAATATTGTACTGGTTGAACCGCAGATCCCCCAGAATACCGGCAATGTTGCGCGCACCTGCGCCGTGACCGGTGCCCGCCTGCACCTGGTTGGGCCGATGGGTTTCACGATCGATGATAAAAAATTAAAGCGCGCCGGTCTTGACTATTGGGGCCAGCTTGATATAACATATTATCAGGATCTGGATGCGTTTTTTGCGGCAAATCACGGCCCGTTCTTCTACTTTACCTCCAAGGGGCCGCAGCGCCATACCGACGCCCATTATCCGGATGGTTCCTATCTGGTGTTTGGCCGCGAGGACGCTGGCCTGCCGGAAGAGCTGCTGGCCGCTAACCAGCAGCAGTGCGTGCGCATGCCCATGCGCAAAGGCGAGCGCTGCCTGAACTTATCCAATGCTGTAGCTGTGGGGGTATACGAAGTTCTGCGCCAGTGGGACTTTGCCGACCTGGAAACACACGGCCAGCTGACCCGATTTGAATGGAAGTGAGAACAAAGATGAGTGATGTGAAAGTTGCTTTTTTAACGGATTCCTGCTCCGACATTCCGCAGGAACTGACCGATAAATACGGCATTGATGTGATTGGGTTCCACATTATGCTGGACGGCAAGGAATACCTGGAACGCAAAGACATAACCAACAACCAGTTCTATGAGATGATGCGCCAGTCCAAAAGCGTACCCACCACCGCCGCCATCACCCAGCTGGAATGGGTGGATATCTATGCCAAATATGTAGACGCCGGTATACAGGACCTTGTGCACCTGTGCATCAACGCCGGTGGTTCCAGTACATACAATAATGCCGTAAAGGCTGCCGAACTGCTGGAAGACGAGCGCCTCGGCCACAAGATGAAGATTCATCTGATCGATTCGCACACCTACTCCATGCCGTATGGCTGGTATCTGTGCGAGTGCGCCCGCAAGGTGCGTGCCGGTGAGCCGCTGGATGCCTGCCTGCGCGAAATGCAGGACAAGCTGGCCCGGGTGGAAATCTGCCTTGCCGCATACAGCTTAAAGCAGATGAAAAAATCTGGCCGTGTTTCCGCCGCCGCTGCCGTTGTGGGCGATTTGATGGGCATCCGCCCCATCATCAGCCTGAACGATGGCATCAGCAAGGTGGAAGCCAAGGTGCGCGGTGACAACAACGTGCCGCCTGCCATGGTCAAGTGGGTCAAGAGCCGCGTGGACGATGTGAAGAAAATGCCTTACATGGTTGCTTACACCAGCTCCACCGCCAAGCGTGACGAACTTGTCAAGCTGTGCAAAAAAGAGTTTGGTCATGCGCCGCTGCTGGTGTTCCAGCTGGGCGGCGTTGTGAGCGCCAACACCGGCCCGGATGGTATTGCCATTGTATTTGAAGGCAAGCCCCGCCGCCTTGTGGATTACGCGGTGCCGCTGCCGTAAAAAGAGGTTGCTTTTTTCTGCTCTTCCTGCCGCTGTGTGCGGGAAGAGCATTTTTGTTATGGTGTAAGACTTGTAAAACGGAGGATGTATGGAGCAAAAAAGTTTAACCCTGCGGGAGTGCCTGATCGGTGACCGCACCTTTTACCGCCATGTTGCGGTGGTGGTTCTGCCTATTATTGTGCAGAACACCCTGTCCAACGTGGTCAGCCTGCTGGATAATGTGATGGTTGGCCAGGTGGGCACCCTGCCCATGAGCGCCGTTGCCATCATCAATCAGCTGCTGTTTGTGTTCAACCTGTGCATCTGGGGTGCGCTGGCCGGGGCGGGCATTTTTGGTGCCCAGTATTACGGCCAGGGCAACATGGAGGGCGTGCGCCAGACCCTGCGCATGAAACTGCTGATTGCGGTCGGCCTGCTGGTCATCGCGTTTGGAGTGCTGCTGGGGGCTGGGCGGCCGCTGATCGAACTGTATATTTCAGCCGACACCACCGCCGCCGATGCCGCCGCCACGATGGAGTATGCCCTGGGCTACCTGCGTGTGATGCTGGCGGGGCTGATTCCCTTTGCGCTGACTCAGGCTTACGCCAGCACCCTGCGGGAATCCGGCCAGACAACGCTTCCCATGCGCGCCAGCATGATCGCCATGGGTATCAACTTTGTGTTCAACGGCCTGTTGATCTTTGGCCTGTTCGGCTTTCCTGCTTTGGGCGTAGTGGGTGCCGGTATTGCCACTTCGCTCAGCCGCTTTGTGGAGTTTGTCATCGTGGTCAGCGGGGCGCACCGCAGTGCCGAGCGCTACCCGTTCATGGAAGGCGTGTTCCGCAATTTCCACATTGACGGCAATCTGGCCCGCCAGGTGGCGATCAAGGGGTTCCCCCTTCTGCTGAACGAATGCCTGTGGAGCATGAGCCAGGCCATGCTGCTGCAATGCTATTCCGTGCGCGGCATCCAGGCCATTGCTGCCATGAACATTACCAACACCATCACCCAGATTTTTAACGAAGTTTTCCTTTCGCTGGGCAATGCCACGGCCATTCTGGTTGGGCAGGAGCTTGGTGCCAGCCGCATGACCGGTGCACGCCGCACCGCATGGCGGATGATCACCCTGAGTGTTTCCAGCTGCGCGGTGATGGGCACGCTGCTGGCCCTGTTCAGCCCGCTGATCCCCCACATTTACAACACCGAACCCGCCATCCGGGAGCTTGCTTCCAGCGTGATCCGCACGGCAGCGCTGTGCATGCCGCTGTTCGCCTTTGCCAACGCTGCCTACTTTACGCTGCGTTCCGGCGGCAAAACGCTGATCACCTTCTTTTTTGACAGCTGCTATACCTGGCTGATCAACTTTCCCATTGCCTTTGTCCTCAGCCGCTATACGGCACTGCCGCTGCCCATCGTTTACCTGTTTGTGAACGGGGTGGATCTGCTCAAGTGCATCATCGGGTTTATTCTGGTCAAAAAGGGCGTGTGGGTCAATAACATTGTGGCATCCAGCCAGGATGTCCCGCAGGCAGACTGATGGCGGGAGGAAAACGCATGAATATCCAGATTTTTGGCACCAACAAAAGTTTTGACACCAAAAAGGCGCAGCGCTGGTTCAAAGAGCGGCGCATCAAGTTCCAGATGGTGGACCTGAAAGAAAAGGGCCTGAGCCGCGGTGAGTTTGACCGCGTGTGCCAGGCCGTGGGCGGCTGGCAGGCCCTGGTGGACGAAACCGCCAAAGACCAGGATACCCTTGCCCTGCTGCGCTGGCTGGACGAAAGCCAGCAGGCTGACAAACTGTTTGAAAACCAGCAGCTTTTGCACCAACCCATTGTACGCAATGGCCGCGCCGCCACAGTGGGGTACCGGCCGGAGGTTTGGGAGAAGTGGGAATAAAGTTAGGAGTTAGGAGCATTGTATGCAGGCTGAGCCTTCCTGTCAACTGCTTTTTCTTGTAAATTCGCTTATTCTTGCTTTCTATTTGCTTCTTTGTTTGCTTTTATCTGCCCTGTATTTTGTGCTTCTGCCGGAATGCAGGGTTTATTTTTTATAGGAGATTGACATAACGAACGGGGTTTGTTATAGTGCTTTTAGGTTCCTATTTCATGTTGCTTTTTATGTTTTGTGAGGTATTTTTATGGCATATATTTTTGTGAACGTCAACCGTTCGGTCGGCACCATCAACCCCAACATTTACGGTCAGTTTTCGGAGCATCTGGGCCGCTGCATCTATCAGGGCATTTATGTCGGTCAGGCTTCTGATATTCCCAACACCAACGGCATGCGCAATGATGTTGTATCCGCGCTGAAAGCCCTGCATGTGCCCGTGCTGCGTTGGCCGGGCGGCTGCTTTGCCGATACCTATCACTGGCGCGACGGCATTGGCCCCAAGGAGAACCGCAAAACCATTGTAAACACCAACTGGGGCGGCGTGACCGAGGATAACAGCTTTGGCACCCATGAATTTATGGAGCTGTGCCGCCAGATTGGCTGCGAAGCATATTTCAGCGGCAATGTGGGCAGCGGCACCGTGCAGGAATTTTCGGACTGGGTGGAATACTGCAACATGGGCGGCATTTCCCCCATGGCATCAGAGCGCCGCGCCAACGGGCAGGACGAACCGTTCAACGTAAAATACTGGGGCATTGGCAATGAAGCTTGGGGCTGCGGCGGCAGTATGCGTGCCGAGTATTATGCCGATTTGTGCCGCCAATATTCCACCTACCTGCGCAACTACTCGCCGGAGCACAAAATCTTCAAGATCGCATCCGGCGCCAACGTGGCGGATTACCACTGGACCAAAACCGTGATGGAGCGCGCCGGGCAGGCCGTAGATGCGGTATCACTGCATTACTATACCCTGCCCCATCAGGATTGGCAGCACAAGGGCTCGGCCACAGACTTTACCGATGAGGAATACTATACCACCCTGCACAAGACCCTGCGGATGGAAGAACTGGTGGAGAACCACACCCGCATTATCAGGCAGTATCAGGGCGAACGCAAAGTGGGCCTGGCCGTGGATGAATGGGGCACCTGGTACGATGTGGAACCGGGCACGAACCCCGGCTTCCTTTACCAGCAGAACACCATGCGCGATGCGCTGGTGGCGGCCATCAACCTGAATATCTTCAACAACCACTGTGATACCGTCTGCATGGCCAACATTGCCCAGATGGTCAATGTGCTGCAGGCCATGATCCTGACCGAAGGCAGCAAGATGGTGCTGACCCCGACCTATCATATATTTGAAATGTACAAGGGCCACCAGGGTGCCAAGCAGCTGGAAAGCTATGCGGAGACCACCCTGCTGAACCACGATGACCAGGCGGTGCCCGATCTGCATGTCAGTGCCAGCCAGCAGGCAGACGGCAGTATTCTGGTCACTGCGGCCAACCTGAACGATACGGCAGCTATCCCTGTTACCTGCATGCTGGGCGGGGCCAAGCCCACCGGTGTAACAGCCCGCGTGCTGGCCGGTGCCCCCGCCGCCCACAACACCTTTGCCGCGCCGGAGCAGGTTGTCCCCGCGGAACTGAACACCAGCCTGACGGCGGACGGCTTTACCGCCACCCTGCCGCCGTGCAGCGTAGCCGCTTTTGTGGTGAACCAGTAATGGAAGCCCAGCCCAAGCGCTGCCGCCGCTGCTTATTGCAGGATATGGCGGACGAAAACGACTATTACGCCAGCGTGGTGCGCTACCGCGCCACCATGCCCCGCCGTGTGCGCACCCCGGATGCGGAATACACTGCCCGGCTGGAACATTGCCGCACCTGCCCCAGCCTTAACGCCGGGACCTGCATGCAGTGCGGCTGCTATGTGGAAATGCGCGCCGCCCGCACAGACATGCACTGCCCGCTGGATAACGCGCCCTGGTAACAAACCTCTCTATCATTTTTCCCCGCACCGGCAGCCCGCCCGGTGCGGGATTTTTTGTCTGCAAAGGCAGTATTTTGCTCTTTTGCTGCAATATTATGCCCCTTTCCCCCTTGTATCCCCCATTTCCATTTGTTATAATAACAATTTGTTGAGCAACTTAGGATTTTAGGCTCCGCCTGGTTTTCAGGCGCAAACCCACCCAAGCCTGGCGGTCTTGGGCGCGGTCAAAATCTATCCGCCGGAGTGTAATTTTATGTCTACTAGCAAAAACAAACTGTCCGTTCAAACCCTGGTACGCTGCGCCATGATCGCCGCAGTTTACACCGTGCTTTGCCTGGTATTGCAGCCGTTCTCTTACGGCGCGGTACAGGTGCGCGTGGCCGAAGCATTCTGCCTGCTGCCGGTGTTTGGGGCCGAATACATTGTGGGCGTTACCCTGGGCTGCCTGCTGGCAAACCTGCTGGGTTCCACCATGGTGGATGTGGTGTTTGGCACCGCCGCCACCCTGATTGCCTGCCTTGCCACCTATGCCCTGCGCAATGTGCGCTGGAAAGGGCTGGCAATTCCGGCGTCTTTCCCTCCTGTTATCGCCAATGCACTGATCGTTGGCGCGTTTGAAATCACTGTGTTCTTCTCGGATTCTGCCCCCACGGCCACCATGGCGGTATTCAACGCCGTTGCTGTTGGCGTTGGTGAGATCATCAGCTGCTGTGTGCTGGGTGTTGCCCTGGTCAAGCTGATCGAGAGCAACGAATCCCTGAACAAAATTTTTGCAGAACAATAACCGCTTTCCCTGTATTCATTAAAAGGAGCTGCCATGAAACCGAGCCTTGTTTTATGGGACTGGAACGGCACCCTGCTGGATGATGTTGCCCTTTGTGTGGACGCGCTCAACCGTCTGCTCCGCATCTATCATTACCCGCAGCAATACAGCCTTGCCCAGTACCGTGAGATTTTTGGCTTCCCGATTGAAGATTATTATATTCGCGCAGGGTTCGATTTTTCCAAAAACTCCTACAAAGAGCTTGCCGATGATTACATGCAGGATTACCTGGCCCGCGCCGAGGCCTGCCCGCTGGCAGAAAGTGCTGTGCCCGCCCTTTCCCTTTTGAAAGGTGCCGGGGTGCAGCAGGTCATTCTTTCGGCTTCCAACTTGCCGGTTTTGGAACAGCAGGTCACGGAGCGCGGAGTGCGCCCCTACTTTGACCGCCTGCTGGGGTTGGATAATATTTACGCCCGCAGCAAAGTGGAAGTCGGCCTGGCTTATCTGACTGAACTGAAGCAGCGCGGTGCCGTACCGGCGCAGGCTATTATGATCGGGGATTCTGTCCACGATTTTGAGGTTGCCCAGGCGCTGGGCGTGCGGTGTGTGCTGCAAACCGCTGGGCATCAGAGCGCACAGCAGCTGCGTGCCACCGGTGCCCCCGTTGTTCCGGATGTTTTGGCCGCTGCGCAGTATTGCCTGAACGAACTGTAACAAGTTTTGGGATAGGAGATCATAACGAATGACGGATAGCGTAAAAGGCGCTCTGCTGACAATGTTCGGCGGCATGTGCTGGGGTGTTTCCGGCTGCGTGGGGCAGTATCTGTTTACCCGCCAAGGCATGGATTCCACCTGGCTGGTGCCCATCCGGCTGTTTTTGGCCGGTGTGATTCTGTGCATCTATTACGGTGTGCGCAACTGGCGCCAACTGGTGAACCCCTGGCGCAGCTGGCGCAACGCGCGCGACCTTGTGATCTATGGCCTGGCTGGCGTCAGCTTTTGCCAGTTCACCTACTTTTTGACCATCCAGCTTTCCAGCGCCGGTGTGGGCACCATTTTGCAGGATCTTTCCCCCGTGCTGATTCTGCTGGTGGTCTGCATCCAGCAAAAGCGTGCGCCGCGGCTGTTTGAGGTGTTCTCCATTGTGCTGGCGCTGGGTGGTGTATTTATGCTGACCACCCACGGCAGCCTGACCAACATGGCGGTTTCGCCCGCTGCGCTGGTCGTTGGTATTATCAGCGCGTTCTGCGTTGTTATTTACACCATATGGCCCCAAAACCTGCAAAAACAGTACCCCACACCCATGCTGCAGGGTTGGGCATTCCTGATGGGCGGCACCTTCTTTGCGCTGGTGTTCCGCCCGTGGCGGATGAACTACGTACCCAACGCGGCCGGCATTGCCGGTATTGCGGCGGTCGTGCTCATCGGCAACGTGCTGGCGTTCAGCTGTTACATGAGCGGCGTCAAGTACATTGGGCCGCAGAAATCCAGCCTGTTCAGCTTTGCGGAACCGGTTACGGCGGCCATCATCAGCACGCTGGTGCTCGGTTCCCCCTTTACCGTGTGGGACGCCATCGGCTTTGTTTGCATCTTTTTGATGCTGGTGCTGCTGTTCATCAGCAACGAAAAGCAGGCCAAAAGCGCTGCAAGCGCATGATAACCGGCCAAGTTTCAACAAGAGCAGCTGAAACAGTTTAATATTTGCATTTTACACCCGCGCAGGTTTGACACAGTACCCTGCGCGGGTGTATTATATTAAAGTATAGCATTGTATCCAACAGGGGTTCCCCTGCTGATCCATTCGCCGCCATGCGGCAGAAATACAGGTGTTTACTTATGTCTTTTATGGAAAAACTGTTCGGTAATTTTTCCGACAAAGAGCTCAAGCGCATCAAACCCATTGCCAACAAGGTGCTGGAACTTGAGCCCGAAATGCAGAAACTTACTGACGAAGAATTACAGGCCAAAACCCCGTACCTGAAAGAAAAGCTGAAAAACGGGGCCAGCCTTGACGATATCCTGCCCGAAGCGTTCGCCGTCTGCCGCGAAGCGGACTGGCGTGTGCTGGGCCTGAAGCCCTACCCGGTGCAGATCATCGGCGGCATTGTGCTTCATCGTTCCTGCATTGCCGAGATGCAGACCGGTGAAGGCAAGACCCTGGTGGCCACCATGCCCGTTTACCTGAATGCCCTGACCGGCGAAGGCGTGCATGTTGTTACCGTCAACGATTACCTGGCCAAGCGCGACAGCGAATGGATGGGCAAGGTTTACCGCTTTCTTGGCTTGACGGTCGGCCTGGTTATCCATGACGTACAGCCGCAGGACCGCCGCAAGGCTTACCTGGCGGATGTTACTTACGGCACCAACAACGAGTTTGGCTTTGACTACCTGCGTGACAACATGGTGGTTTACAAGGCCAGCATGGTGCAGCGCGGCCATGCTTACGCCATCGTGGACGAGGTGGACTCCATCCTGATTGATGAAGCCCGTACCCCGCTGATCATCTCCGGCAAGGGCGAAGATTCCAGCGTGATGTACAAGCGCGCGGACGACTTTGCCAAAACGCTGAAAAAGTCTGTCATCGTTGAACTGGACGACAAAGTGGAAGCCGATGAACAGGTTGACGGTGATTACGTTGTGGACGAAAAGCACAAGACCTGCACCCTGACCGAAAGCGGCGTTAAGAAAGCCGAAGCATGGTTCAATGTTGAGAACCTGGCCGATGCCGACAACATGACCCTGCGCCACTATATTGACGGTGCCATCAAGGCCCGCGGTGTGATGCACCGTGATACCGACTATATCGTGAAAGACGGCGAGGTCATCATCGTTGATGAATTCACCGGCCGCCTGATGTATGGCCGCCGCTTCAATGACGGTCTGCACCAGGCCATTGAAGCCAAGGAAGGCGTGACCGTTGCTGCCGAGAGCAAGACTTTGGCCAGCATCACCTTCCAGAACTATTTCCGCATGTACAAAAAGCTGGGCGGCATGACCGGTACGGCTTCCACCGAAGCGGACGAGTTCAGCGAAATTTACGGCTTGCAGATCGTATCCATCCCCACCAACAAGCCCCGCGCCCGCAAGGACCTGCCGGACAGCGTGTACAAGACCATCAACGGCAAGTATAATGCCGTGATCGAGCAGGTTGCCGAATGCCACGCCAAGGGCCAGCCCGTTCTGGTTGGTACCGTCAGCGTGGAAAAGAGCGAGGCGCTTTCCAAGCTGCTGAAAAAGCGCGGCATTGAGCACAATGTGCTGAACGCAAAGCAGCATGAGCGCGAAGCCGAAATCGTTGCACAGGCCGGTAAGCAGGGCGCTGTGACCATCGCCACCAATATGGCTGGCCGCGGCACCGATATCATGCTGGGCGGCAACGTGACCTATATGGCAAAGGCCACCCTGCGCAAAGAGCTGACCCGCCAGATGAATGCCGACCTGGAAGTGCTGAAGGACGAATACGAGCACGCCAAAGCCCGCGCCAAGGCACAGGGCCTGCCCATCCCCCCTGCCCCGGACACAGCCTATGAAGCAAAAGTTGAAATGCTGATGACCGAGTGCGACGGCCATGCCGACACCCAGGATGCTGATATTCTGGCTGCCCGCAAGCGCTTTGACGAGCTGGTTGCAGAATATGAACCGGAAGTCAAGCGCGAAGCCGAGGCTGTGCGCGAAGCTGGCGGCCTGTTCATCATTGGCACTGAACGCCACGAAAGCCGCCGTATTGATAACCAGCTGCGCGGCCGTGCCGGCCGTCAGGGCGACCCCGGTGCATCCCGTTTCTTCCTGAGCCTGGAAGATGACCTGATGCGCATTTTCGGCGGTGAGCGCGTGCAGGGCCTGATGGATACCCTGGGCCTGGACGAGGACATGCCCATCGAGAACAAGCTGATCACCAACACGATCGAGAGCGCCCAGAAAAAGCTGGAAGCTTCCAACTTTGCCATCCGTAAGCAGGTGCTGCAGTATGACGATGTCATGAACCAGCAGCGCGAGATCATCTACAAGCAGCGTCAGATGGTGCTGGACGGCGAGGATATCTCCGACAAGCTGCACGAGATGATGAAGCAGTCCATCGACGAGACCTGCGAGTCCTTCCTGAGCGGCGAAACCGCCGACGATTGGGATTTTGCCGCCCTGCGCCGCCACTACCTGAACTGGCTGTGCCTGCCCACTGATTTCAACTACACTGCCGAGCAGCTGAATGATCTGAAGCGCGAGGATGTTGCCAAGGTGCTGTATGAGCGCGGCATGAGCATTCTGGAAAGCAAGGAGCAGAAGTACGGTGCCCCCATGATGCGCGAACTGGAGCGTATCTGCCTGCTGCGCAATGTTGACTCCAAGTGGATGGAGCACATTGACAACATGGACCAGCTGAAGCAGGGCATGAGCCTGCGCGGTTACGGCCAACGCGACCCCATTGTGGAATACCGCATTGAAGGCTTTGCCATGTTTGACGAGATGATCGCCACCATCCGTGAGGATGCCGTACACATGCTGCTGACCATTGAAGTGCGCCAGCAGAACCAGGAGCCGAAACGCGAACAGGTTGCTAAGCCCACCGGCGAAGGCGCACCTGCTCAGGCTGGTGCCAAGGGTGCCACCCCTGTGCGCGTGACCAAGATTGGCCGCAACGATCCCTGCCCCTGCGGCAGCGGCCTGAAATGGAAAAAATGCACCTGCAAAGAGTATCACCCTGACCTGTAATTGAACCTTTTCCACCGTGCGGCGCGGGGCTGACCCCTGCGCCGCACATTTTGATTTTATGATTGCTGCCTGCCCGGCTGCGGGCAGGCATAACGAGGTATTGTTATGAAAGCCAGAATCCAGCAGGAACCGCGCTGTGTGCTGCTGTGGCAGGTTGCCCCCGGCAGTGCCGAGCACGCCGCGGTGGAACACGCTGCACGCCTGAGCCGCCTGAAAGTCCGCCTTTTGACCGCCGCCGACCTGGGCACCACCATAGAAGCCCTTTGCACCGGGCGGCACACTGGCGGTGAAGCCGCCCCCGCCCCGGATGTACCGGAGCGCCCGGCCATGATTGTGAGCGGGCTGCGGCATGACAACGGCGATCTGGGCCAGTTTGTGGATGAAGTGCGCCGCGGCGGGGCGGTGATCCCGCTGCGCGCCATGGTAACCCCCACCAGCCGCGGCTGGACCCTTGCTGCCCTGCTGGCCGAACTGAACCGCGAGCATGAACACGTGGGAGGCCAGGCATGAAGCGCCGCCTGACCTGTGCGGTGCTGGCGCTCTGCCTGCTGCTGAGCGGCTGTGCGGCAGCTGGAACCACCAGCCCCCAGCGCTACAGCGTAACTTGGTGGGATGTGTTTGACACCGTTACTGTCATCAGCGGCTATGCCGACAGTGAAGCCGACTGGAACACCCAGATGACCGCCCTGCATGCAGACCTGCTGCGGTATAACCAGCTGTATGATATTTACAACCACTATGACGGCATGACCAACCTGGCGGATGTAAACGCCGGAGCCGCCGCTGCCCCCGTTGCCGTTGGGAATGAGATTATGAACCTGCTGACCTTCGCGCAGGAGATGTACCAGGCAACGGACGGTGCCTGCAATGCCGCTGCCGGGGCGGTGCTGCGCTACTGGCACGATGCCCGCACCGCCGCGGGCGATGGAGCCGAGGTAAGCGCCGATATCCTGCCCAAAACCGCCGACCTGCAGGCTGCGGCTACCCACTGCAATATGGATGATTTGATTTTGAACCAGAATACCGGGACGGTGTATTTTGCAGACCCGGAATTGCAGCTGGACGTTGGCAGCATTGGCAAAGGCTATGCGGTGGAGCAATGCGCCCAGGCAGCCGAAGCCCGCGGCCTGACCAGCGCCCTGTTGAACGTGGGTGGCAATGTGCGCGCCATTGGCACCAAGCCCAACAGCGAGCCCTGGGTTGCCGGGGTCGATAACCCCTGGCCAGATCAGGACGGCCAATACGCCACCGCACGCTATGTGGATACCGTGGAGCTGCAGCCGGGGCAAAGCCTTGTGATCAGCGGGGACTACCAGCGTTACTTTACCGTGGACGGTGTACGCTACCACCACCTGATCGACCTGACCACCCTGCAGCCTGCCCGCTACATGAACAGCGTTGCCATTGTAAGCAGTGACAGCGGCCTGGGGGATGCGCTTTCCACCGGTGTGTTCTGCATGCCGGTAGAAAAAGGGCAGGCTTTGATCGAGCAGCTGGATGGTGTGGAGGCCCTGTGGATGCTGAGCGATGAAACCATGCTGCAAAGCAGCGGGTGGGGAAAGTGAACGGCATTATTCCCCTGTAGAAACCTTTGTTTTTTATACAAACAGGCAAGCGTTTCGTCCCCCATGCCCTGACCTCATTGTTCCGTGGAGAACTTTCGTTTAATTTTAAAAGAACACACAGAAAAATCCGTATCTTCCTGCCCTGCTTGGCATTCGGGATACGGATTTTTGTTATATTGCTGATTTCATGCACTGGGCATGTTATTTCTGTGCAAAAAAGTCTTTGACCACCTGCACCACGGCTGCGCGGTCGGCTTCGGTCAGACCATAGTACAGCGGCAGGCGGGTCAGGCGGTTGCTTTCCTTTGTGGTGTATTCATCCACACCGGCAAAGCGGCCGTATTGGATGCCCGCCGGGGCGCTGTGCAGCGGCACATAATGGAAAGACGATGCCACACCGTGGGCTTTCAAATAAGCAATGAACGCGGTGCGCTGTTCCAGGTCCCGCAGCTTGACATAGAACAAATGCCCGTTATGCACACAGCCTTCCGGCACGGTGGGCAGCTCCAATAGGCCTGCTTCAGCCAGCGGTGCCAGCTCCTGTGCGTAATAATCCCAGCTGTTGGTACGGTCTGTATTGATGGTATCGGCCTGTTCCAGCTGTGCCCACAGGTAAGCGGCATTCAGATCACTGGGCAGGTAGCTGGAGCCATAAGAAACCCAGGTATATTTATCTACCTGGCCGCGCAGAAAACTGGCGCGGTTGGTACCCTTTTCCCGCAGGATTTCGGCCTTGGTCACGGTTTCGGGGTCATTGATGACCAGCGCGCCCCCCTCCCCCATTGAGAAGTTCTTCGTCTCATGGAAAGAGTAGCAGCCAAAATCACCGATGGTGCCCAGTGCCCTGCCCTTATAGCTGGCCATCACGCCCTGGGCGGCATCTTCCACCACCTTCAGGTTATGGCGGCGCGCAATCTGCATGATGGTGTCCATATCGCAGGCCACACCGGCATAGTGCATCACGCAGATGACTTTGGTTTTTTCGGTAATGGCGGGTTCAATTTTTGTTTCGTCAATGTTCATGGTGTCCGGGCGGATATCCACAAACACCAGCTTGGCCCCAGCTAAAACAAAGGCCGTTGCCGTGGAAGAAAATGTGTAGCTGGGCAGGATCACCTCATCACCGGGCTGGATGCCGCACAGCAGGGCAGCCATTTCCAGCGCGGTGGTACCGCTGGTGGTCAGCAGCACCTTGCCCGCATGGAACCGCTGTTCCATCCATTCATCACAGCGGCGGGTAAAAGGGCCATCGCCGCAGATCTTATTGTTGGCCATGGCCTGGCGCATATAGTCCAGCTCTGTACCAACCTGCGGGGGAATATTAAAAGGAATCATTGTTTTACTGTCAACTCGCAATCTATTATAACCACTCGGTCTTACTGGGCGCGGGTAGTATCACTTTCCGGCGTTTCGGATTCAAAATTCAGCCGCTTTTCTTCCACCACCAGGGGGCGGTCCATAATACGGGCGTTCATTGCCATGATGTACTCGCCCAAAAATCCAAGAAAGGTCAGCTGCACACCACCCACAAAAAACACAGCAATAATCATCGGGGCATAACCCGCAGCAAAGGTATTCCAGTGGATCAGCTTTGCCACCAGGAACACAAGCCCCAGGATAAAGCTGACCGCCGCGCAGAAAAAGCCGAAGAACTCCGCTATCCGCATCCCAATCTTGGTGTAGCTGGTAAAGCTGAGCATGGCGGCATCAAACAGGCTGTACCAGTTGTTGTGGGTCTTGCCTGCCCGGCGCTTGGGCTGGGTGTATTCAATCTCCTTGCGCTCGGGGCCAAGCTCCGCCACAATCCCGCGCAAAAACGGGGTGGGGTCGTGCAAATCACGCAGGGTCTGGATAAAGCTTTTATCGTACAGGCCAAACCCGGTAAACTGCTCGATCATTTCCACATTGCTCATCTTTTTGATGGCTTTGTAGTAACAGTCCCGCAAAAAGTACATGACAGGGTTTTCCTGGCTGGTGGTCTTTTTGCCGATTACAATTTTGTAGCCTTTTTCCCATTCAGCCACAAACTTTGGAATCATCTCCACCGGGTCCTGGAAGTCCGCGCAGATGGTAATGGTGCAGTCCCCTGTGGTATGGATCATACCGTAATAGGGGCTGTTGAACTGACCAAAGTTCTTGCTGTTAAAAATGGCTTTGACCTTGGGGTCCTGCGCGCAGATGTCCGTAATGATCCGGCGGGTACGATCCTGGCTTTTATTATCAATAAAAAGGATCTCATAGTCATAATCCGGGCAGTCCTTCCGAATCTCATCCCGCACCGCCTCATAGATGGGGCGGGCGTTCTCCTCCTCGTTATAGGTAGGGATCATAACAGAGATGACTTTTTTCTTCTCGCTCATGCAGGTTTCATTCCTTTAAGTTTAGTCTTTGGCCCACTGCCGCAATAGCCGGGCAGACCCTTATCACTATACACTATTTTGCAAAATAGGTAAAGAACAATTTATTTTCGCAGTTTTGCGTTTCAAAGTTCAGGCTTACAGGGCGGTCCGCCAGGGTGTAGGGCTCCTCGTTTTCCAGGCAGAAAGTCCCCTCTTTGGCAATGTGGCAGATGCCGCGGTAAATTTCCATGGCCGGGGTGCAGGCACCGATCAGCAGCGTTGCCGCCAGCAGAATGGTCACGGCATGCTGTGCAAGCGTACCGTCCCGCCATTTGGTGCCCACCAAGGCGATAAAGTACCGGGCACAGAGGGTCATCAGGATAAAGATAGCCGGGATGGACACCCGCATGCAGAAATCGCACCCCTGTCCCACCTTAAAGAACGGAATGATGAAGAGCGACACGGCGCAGGTATAAAACAGCCAGCTGCGGCGGTTCTGCCGCCAGAGCAGCAGCAGATAGATGCCGGCATCCAGCAGGTAAAATACCAGCATGCCTTTTTGCAGGCTGGTCAGAACGTTTTGGCCAAAAGTCTGCTGCGCTGCCTGGTTCCCGGCGACAGTTTCGCCCAGAACGCTGTAGCCAAAGGCGTTATTGGCCAAAAAATAACTGGCCGTAATGCTGAGCACCACAACCAGCACCAGCACATTGGCCGGGGAGAACGCCGATTGCAGCACGCCTTTTTGACGCTGTGCCAGCAGAACAATGCCGCGCACCACCATAAAAATAACCAGCCCCACAAATGGGAAGGGGCCGCACATCAGGCAGGCCGTGCCCAGCAGCAGGTAGTTGCGGCAGTCTTTCTCCTGCAAAAAGCAGATGGTTGCCAGCCATGCCCCCACTGTCTGGTTGAACACCCAGAACAGGCAGGTCGTCAGGGAGCTGAACTGGAAATCATTTGTCCACCATTCCAGGTGCATAGCGTCATAGGCCAGCAGGTCCGGCAGTCGGCTGCTGTACAGCGCGCCCAGAATATCCATGCCGCTGAAGAAAATCAAAAACAGCAGGCCGATCCCCTGCTTTTTGCCGGTATCGGCACGCAGGTAGACCAACAAATTCAGCGCCGCCAGATAGGTGCCCAGCGCCGTCCACCCCCAAAGGGCCATACGGGCGAACATCCAGGCGGCATCCAGCCCAAACAGGGCGTATACCGGTTTGGTCAGCGCCGCCGGGACCAGCCAGTGCCCGATATAATACACCAGCGCCGTATCCTTTTGCGGGTAATACACCGGCCAGCTGTTTGTGATCAGATCCCGGTAAATGGCGTTGCGGTAACCCCAGTCCGAGTTCTGGTAAAAAAAGCCCGTCTGACCGCTCAGGTAGCCCCACAACAGCATCAGGGCAAACAGCAGCACCAGCTTTGGCACCGAAAGCGTAATGCCCTGCTCTTCTTGCCCCACTTGCTTAACCTGCGGCGTTTTGCACACGGCATACCACCAGGCAAAGGCCAGCACGGCCAGGCCCGCAACGGCAAACGGCGCGCGGAGATACCCCGCAAAAAACACCGCCAGCGGCGCGGTGAGATAGGATAAGGCAAACGGCTTTAACTTTTGGTAGGTCAACTGCATAAATACTGTCTGGCTCCTGTTCGTCCATGCGGGTCCTGCCCGCACGGACGGGGTTATTCCTTATTGGCTTAATTGGTTTGCTTTTGCGTTTTTGCCCACGCAATGGTGGCGCGGATGCCATCGGCAAAGGCGGTGCGCGGCGCAAAGCCGGTATCCGCCGCAAGCTGGGTGATATCCGCCTGCAAAAACATGACCTGCTGCGGCCCGTAAGGGATTTTGCCCAGGCCAAGCGGCAGGGCCAGGTCGATGGCATCACGCAGGGTCTCAATATATTCCCGCAGGGGGCGGGCGGTGCCGCTGCCCACCGGGTACACGGCACCGCTGCGGCCATGGCAGGCCATGCGGTACAGTGCATCCGCAGCATCGGCGGAGTAAAGATAATCCCACTTCTGCTCCCCTGCCGTCAGGTCCGGGCACTGCCCGGCCAGCAGTTTTTGGATGGTGGCGGAGATCATCGTGTTGGGGCCGTCATGCGGGCCGTAAACCGAAAGGATACGCGCCCACACATGGTCCATGCCCAGGGCGGCGGCCTCGGTACGGCTCATCTGGCCTGCACACAGCTTGGCCATGCCGTACCCGTTTTCGGGGTTTGTGGGGGTATCGGCCCGCAGAACACCGTCCACACGGCCATACTCTGCCTGGCTGCCGGTACCAACAAACACACGGCAGCCCATTGCCGCCGCGGTGCGCACGGCATCAATGGTATAGCGGATATTCTCAATCTGAGCCGGCATATCATTGCGGCCCGCGCCAATGGTGTGCGCCCACGCCAGGTGGAAAAAGGCATCCGCCTGCACGGGCAGCCCGGCTGCGGCCATGCACTGCGGCAAATCCGCCAGGTTGGCGGCATCGCAGGCAACTACATACAGGTTTGCATCCTTGGGCAGCGCTACGGCCCGCGGGCTGCCGGGGCGGCAGACCGCCACCACGGTACACCCGGCCTGCAGCAGCCGGCTGCACAATGCTGTGCCCACGGCCCCGGTGGGGCCGGTTACGATTACGGTTTTAATGTTACGTTCTATCATCATTCACTGCTCCGGCACCAGGGGGATAAACATCTGCTTTTCCAGCTCTTCCCGCGGCAGGAACGGTGCCAGGTCCTCCAGCGGCGGGCTGACCAGTGTGCCGTCCGGCAGGCGCTTGGTGGCGCTCTTCGGCTCCCAGACCTGCTGGGTATCGGTAAAGATCTCGCAGAAAGTCGGGCCTTCTGCGGCAAGGGCGGCATCCACCACCTGTTTCATCTCAGCGTTGGAATGTGCGCAGGAATACGGGTAGCCGAACGCTTCGGCAATTTTGCGGAACTCCGGGAAGGACAGATCCCCGCTCTCCGGCCCAATGCCGATCTTGCAATGGTCTTTGAACAGGTTGTTCTGGGTCAGGCGGATGGAGTGGTAGCCGTTATTGTTGATGAGGAAAATCTTGATCGGCAGCTTATTTGTCAGGATGGTCTGCAATTCCTGCAGGTTCATCATGATAGAGCCATCGCCTTCCAGGCAGATGGTGGTACGGCGGCCGCCTGCAATGCAAGTACCAATGGCGGCGGGCAGGCCGTAACCCATGCTGGCAATGGCGCTGTTGTTGGCCATGCGGCTGCCTTTTTGGATGACATACGCCTGATTGCCTACCACGCAGCAGGCGCCGTTGGAAACTGCGGTCAGGCTGTTTTCCGGCAGACGGGAACTGAGGTAGCGCACAAAGGCGTACACATTGGCGGTGGTGCCGTTTTCTTCCCACTGGCGCGGCAGCACGGCGGGGTAATCTTTTTTCCATCGCTGGCAGGTTGCCAGCCAGTCCGCTGCCTGGCTGACAGGGGCCAGCGGCGCTGCAGCGGCATCCAGCTTTTGCAGAAAGTCCTTGGCATCCGCCCACACGGGATGCTCCACATGCAGGGTGTGCTTTTTCATCTCGGCGCGGTCAATATCCACCATGATGACTTCCGCCGCGCGGGCCCAGGTTTTCCAGTTATAGCCCACCTGGCGGATGGAAATGCGGGTGCCCACAGCCAGAATCAGGTCTGCGTTCTGGATGGCCCAGTTGCCAGGGCGGTCGCCCATATTGCCGGCACGACCGCAGTAAAGCGGGTTTTCGTCCTCGATCAGGTCCACGGCGTTCCAGTAGGTCACAATGGGGATGTTCAGCTTTTCCGCCACGGCGCGGAACGCTGCGTACCCGCCGGAAAGCCGGATGCCGTACCCGGCGTGGAACACCGGGCGCTTGGCGTGGCGGATCTTTTCCAGCACCATCTGCACGGTGGCATCGTCCACCGGGGGCGGCAGCCGGGCATCGTCCTGCGCCGGGTCATAGCCGGGCAGGCTGTCGGTTTCAATGTAGCCGCCCTGATAGTTGACTGGGATATCGATCCACACCGGGCCGGGGCGGCCGGTGGTTGCCAGGTGCCAGGCTTTTTCCAGCACATAGCGGATCTGGTTCGGGTCTTCCAGCATGGTGGCGTATTTGGTCATGGGGGCAACAGATTTGGTGATATCGTATTCCTGGTCGCCCACCGCGCGCAGGGGCAGGCCATCGGTAAACTGCGCGGCATAGCGGGCCGTGGTATCGTACCGAACCTGGCCGGAGATTACAAACATAGGGATAGAATCCAGCCAGCCGCCCACCACACCGGTCAGAGCGTTGGTGCCGCCGGGGCCGGTGGTAACGCACAGGGCGGCAATTTTGTTATCAATGCGGGCGTATGCTTCCGCCGCAATGGCGCTTGCCTGCTCGTGATGGTTATAGGTAACATGCAGCGCCGGGTGATGCCCCAAAGCATCATTCAGGTGCATTGCACCGCCGCCTACCACGCTGAACACATCCGTAACGCCATGCGCCGCAAGAAAATCGGCCACATAATCGGCCAGACGCTGTTTCATTTTAATTTTGCCCCTTTCCGTCCCACGCCTTACTTTTTATCTCTGCTTATTTTGCTTGTAACAAGAGAAACGCATTCTTTCAACAGCGGGTTTTTAAGCAACAGCAAGCCGCCCCCGTACAAAAGTACGCAAATCACAATTTGAACAACCATGCCAGCAAACGCGGAAACAGCCAGACTTTGCACAACTTTTCCTGCGATTGGCACTGCCAGCGCTGCCACCAGGAGGTACTGCCACAAATAGCGATACACCACACGGTAGGAAATCACATTGCGGCATTGGAACGTGCACATAAGGAAAACCACAAATTCCGAAATTACCGTTGTTGCCGCAGCGCCCACTGCCCCCCATCTGCTGATGAAGAACAGATTTAACACAAAGTTGACCACCGCCCCCGCTGCGGTAGAATAAAACACTTCTTTTTCGCGGTTATACGGAACCAGAATCTGCCAGGCAAAAACGCGGTTCAATGCCGAGAAGATAACGCTGAACGCAAGAACACTCACGATCCTGTAAGCCTGGGTAAAACCGCTGCCGCCAAACCATGTTACAAGCGGTTCACTGATGCTGATCAGCCCAAGACCGCTGGGGATTGCAAGCAGCAGAATAAAGTTCAGTGTTTTATAAATCAACGCATCAAATTTATCTTTCTGCCCTTGGCCAAGGTAATAGGTAACGCGCGGGAGAATGACTGTTGAAATGCAGGCAAACAGCATGGAGATCGCACGCACAATGCGCACCGCCACGGTATAAAGCCCAACTTCCTGTGTGTTGATCATATAGCCTAGCATTACGGTATCCAGGTTGAGGTAAATCGTTGATGCAAGGTTGGTGCTGAAAATAATCAGGATTGGTTTGATGTGCTGTTTCAGGTGCAGCGACTTGAGTGGTTGGAACTGGACATGCCTGCAAAGATAAAAAAAGTTTATAATACCAGAACCTGCCGTTGCAAAGACATTAACCGCTGCGTAAAATATAACATCCTGTTCCGTTTTTACAAAGCAAAACAGCATAATCAATGCCAGAACCTGAAAAATCACTGCGCGGACGGTAATATACAGGTAATTTTCTGTGGCGGTAAAGTACCACTCTGCCCCCAGGGCATTGCACAGGATAATACTGCTTTGCACCCAAAGCAGCGCCGCATAAGTGTTGAAGGATGGCAGCTGAATAAATACTGCCAGCGCTGCATAGGCAATCAATGCCGTGACCACGTTGATGAGCATCAGCTCGCTGATCAGCTGATTCGCCTGTTGTGCATCCTGCCGCTTTTTAGCAAGCTCTCTTGTGCCGTAAGCAACAATTCCAAGCGCAGCAAACAATGCAAAATAACTGACGATTGATTCAGCATAGGTAACGTCCCCCAGCCCGCCTTTGCCCAGTACCCGTGTGGCATACGGTAGCGAAATCAACGGGAAAAGAATCGTTGTCAGCGTTTTGATTGCATTCAGAACCAGATTTTTTTTTGTAGAAAGCTTTTTGGCCGTTGTCATGTAACTTAAGTCCTGTTCTTTCCTATTTCTTTCCCCCCTGGTAGTCTTTCAGGGCATCAATCAGGATTTTCATGGATTTCACTTCATTCTGAAGAGTAAAAACGCGCTTTTTAAACTCCGTTTTTGCCACCGCGTTGGTTGCTGCATCTTCCAGGTGGATAATCTTCAGTTCCGGATCATAATAGGTGTGCAGTCCGTTCTTTTTCAAACGGATAAACAGCAGCTGTTCCTCCCGGTAAAGGAAGGTCCTATCGTCCAGGCCGTCAAAACGTTCTACATAATCTGGCGAGAATATCCAAAAGCACCCACGCAGCATAATATCTTTTTGTGGCTGCAATTTACTTTCACCCGCTGTAGGTGCCTGCTCTTTAGGCTTTCGGAGCTTACCAACGCAGTTTTTGACTGCATCCACAGTATCAAAAAAGCCAGGGATAAATCGGCACAGCACCAGCTGGCACTGGATCAGCCAGCGGTGCACAATATATACCGCCCGGGGGGCGATTGGTTCCATCAGCGATATTACTTTTTGATTTTTTGATAAGATTTGCGGCCCCAGCACGGCAAAATGGTGTTGCTGATAATCTGCACAGATCCTGGACAAAAAGTCATCCTGCATTAAAAGGGTATCGTTGTTGATCAGGCAGATGAAATCACTGTTGAGTGTTTTTTTTGCAAATTCAAATCCGACATTATTACCCTGTGCAAAGCCCAGGTTTTCCGGGTTCAGGATCACATAAATGTTTTCTGCCCCCTGGTATAGTTGCTGCAATTCGCGCCCGGTTCCATTTGCGGATGCGTTATCCACAATCACGATAGAAACCTTCATCGGCTCCGTTTTTGTTTTTTCCAGGATAGACGCAACACAGTCTATGGTCTCCTGCTTTGCCATATAATGCAGAATCACAAATGCAAATTCAGGGTATTGGCTCATCAAGGTTATCCCTTTCCATTTTTACTCTTCCCGGTACAGTCTATAATAAATCACCGACCCAGATTCTCCTACCGACACAACATGGCGCGAATCAAAGGAATAGTACTGCCACAATTCCGATGTAGCTTTCCATTCATTATCCAGAACATGCGGGGTACAGATCAGTACCGCCCGCTGCGGGATGTTACCTTGTTGCAGCAGCTCCTTAAAGTCTGTCTGGTACAGCACTTTGATTTCGCAGGTGTTTTTGCTTTCTTCCATCACGCGCTTATGCTGCTTTTTGTCCCAATAATAGGTGTCCCGGATGCCCTGGATCGCAGCGGCCCGCGTTCCCTTTTCATACGATCCCCACATAATCAGCACGGTGTTTTCATCATAGCCGATATTGGAGAGTATTTTATCATATGCCTTATCCAGGTAGGTATATTGATTGTTGTAAACCGTAATATCTGCCTGCAGCGAAGGATAGCCGGACCAACCGGTTGTCACCATCGGAAATGCTGATTCTGTGTTTACCTTCGGGAACACAGCCTTGGTAACAGGGTCTACTGTGTAGTACGACTGAACCAGCATAATAACGCACAGCTGCCCTATCACAAGGTTGCATACCGTTTGCTCTGTTATGGTCCACATAACAAAAATCACGCAGACAAGCGCCAAAATGTATTCAACAACAACATTGTAACGCGGGTTATTATATGTCAGATAAATACAGCTAAAAACAATAAATGCAGCCGCCGCCCCGATTGCGCAGCAAATTTCCTCGTTTTTCAGCAACAGGTAGCGCAGCCTTTGCTTTTTGCCAAAAGCAGCTGCCAACACGCAGTACAATATCAAAAGTGCCAATACCCAATAAAAGTTCAGCAGGAAAAAAGTTTGCAGTTTCAGCAAAACATAGTCCCACTGCCATTTGAATACGTTGTGCAGCCCGCTCTTGCTGATGCCTGTGCCCCAACTGGATTTACCAAAAAGGAGCTGCAGGGCACGCATCAGCAAAAAGGCTCCACCGCTGCCCAGCAATATCCACATGGCTTTCTCTTTCAACAGTGCCAGTCCCCTATCACGGAAGCTGCCGTGCTGGTGCAGGAATTTTTGCAGCACACACATCACACCGTAGCCCGCAAGGCAGATGACCCCTGTTTCCTTTGTGGTTGCCAGCGCCAGTGCCCAAAAAAGCATCAGCAGATATTGCTGCTTGATATGGCTGTACAGCAGGAATACCAAAAAGAGCATAATGCCATAATCCAGACTTATACCGGAAAAGGTCCCCAGGGTAAGCGGCATGCACCAAATCAGGAATGCTGCAAGCAGCAGCTGCAACGATGTTTTACGCTTTACCGCATGGCGGAGTATCCCCCAGGTGCAGCAGAAGCCCGCAAACGACAGAAGCAGGTTTACAGCATAAACGCCCTGTGCCGCATTCGGCCAGATAAAATACCCCATGGCCAAGAACAGTGCATACCCCAGGCTGACATGCCCTGCAAGGAAAAAGTTATTGATAAGTGATGGAAAATCATACTCATAATTTTCGCAGGCTTTGCGCAGGGCCGCAAAGTATGTTTCAGAGTCCCAGCGCGGCAGAGTATCAAACTGCGCCAAACGTATGACAATAAAAACGATTGCCACCAGCAAAAAGGCTTTATCGATCGGCAGGGCAAGTTTTCCTTTGCCTTGTTTCAGTCTGTTCCATACAGCCAGCCCCAGCATTACTGCGCACAGGATTGCAAACATCATGCTGACGGCAATATAGGGGGCATTCCTTACATTGGTATTGCAGGTGGTAAACAGTGCCGTCATGCAAAAGGCCGTCAGAATCCCCGCAACAAGCGCAAGCTGCCCCCATACTGCGTTCTGCTTCATGAAATCAATCCTTATCTTTTTAATACTTTAGACCGGTTATTTTATTATGCCTTGCCCAGTTTTGCCGCCTGTCTGCTGGAGTTCAGCAGCATGCGGTCCGATGCGATTTTGAATACATGCACAAAAACATCGTGCGGCAGGCAGCGGTAAAGAATTTTTTCCACCTGGAACTGGAACGCGTTTGCTTTGCACTCCTGCTTTTCGTAATTGCTCCAAGGGGACTGCTTCAGGTAGCTGTCAAACATTTTGGTGCAGGGGTTCACAGAATTTTTGTGCCAGGGGGACATACTTGCAAATTTCTCATAATGTGCAATGGTCGGGTGTTTGCATGCTTCCTGAATTTCATCAAAGCCATAATAGGGGGCAACATTCTTAAAGCAATTTGCATACCCCTTGGCACTGCACAAAAAGTGAATGCACTGCACGTTATACTGAAGCGGCAGTGTATAAACGTTATCTTCCAGCACGACGTTCAGATAATCCTGATCCACCGTACCGAACACGCGCCCCTGCTGGGCAAAGGCAACAATTTTTTCAATGCAGTGCTGTGCTTTCCACTGTTCCGCATCAAACAGAATAATGCCGGAATTGTAATAATAGGCGCTTTCTTTCATTCCGATGTCCAGCTTATATTCGTTGGAGATGATGGAGTCTGCCACCATGCCGATCGGCCGGCCCTGCATGTTTACTGCGCACAGGCCCGCCAGTGAGCCAGCAATAATTGTATCGCAGTCAATGTACAGCACAGTTTCTTCCGGGATATCATCAATTGCAAAAATCTTCATCAGAGACATATTATTTTTACGGAATCCCTGATATTCCGGCATCCCCGATTCCTTGATTTTACGCCGGATCTTTGCTGCATCAATCAGAATCAGCTTCCGGTTAAAGCTTTCGCACTGTTTTTTCAACTTTTCAATGTTTTCCTGGCTGATATCAATGTTGACCAGGTAGACATTCAACTCTTCCAGCGCCGTATTGTTTGCCAGCAGAGATTGAAGCGAGGTTCCAAGGTACGGTGCAAAGGTATCATTGCTTTGGTAAAGCACATTCAGTTTCTGCATGTTTACTCCTTCACAGCCTCAAGAATCACCTGTGCCATATAGTCGATCATCTCATCGGTCATGCCGGGGTACACGCCGACCCAGAAGGTGTTGTTCATGATAAAGTCAGTGTTGGTCAGCTCCCCTGCCACACGGTAGGCGTCGGTGCCGCGGATCTGGTCAAAGCAGGGGTGCTTGATCAGATTGCCGCTGAACAACAGGCGGGTCTGGACATTGTGGTCCTCAATATAGCGGGTCACGGCGTTGCGGTCCAGGCCGGATTCCGGCTTGACCGAAATCAGGAAGCCGAACCAGGACGGGCGGCTGTTGGCAGCCGGTTCCGGCAGGATCAGCTTATCGGCGGCCGGTTCCAGGGCTGCGCGCAGGCGGTCCCAGTTATGGCGGCGGCGTTCGATAAAGCTGGGGAACTTTTTCAGCTGCTCGCAGCCGATGGCGGCCTGCATATCGGTCACTTTCAGGTTATAGCCAAAGTGGCTGTAAACGTACTTGTGGTCATAGCCTGCGGGCAGTTCGCCATACTGACCGTCAAAGCGGTGGCCGCAGAAGTTATCGTGGCCGGACGGGCAGATGCAGTCACGGCCCCAGTCGCGGTAGCTCTTGATCAGGCGGTTCAGCAGCGGGCTGTTGGTGTACACGCAGCCGCCCTCGCCCATCGTCATGTGGTGCGGCGGGTAGAAGCTGGAGGTGCCGATATCGCCCCAGGTTCCGGTAAAGCGGGTTTCGCCGTTGATGGTGTACTGGGTGCCCAGGGCATCGCAGTTATCCTCCACCAGCCAGAGGTTATGGGCATCGCAGAAGGCTTTGACGGCGGACAGGTCAAACGGGTTGCCCAGGGTATGGGCGATCATAACCGCCTTGGTCTTGGGGGAAAGAGCGGCTTCCAGCTTGGTCACATCAATGTTGTACTGCGGCACGGTTACATCCACAAACACCGGCACAGCGCCATACTGCAGCGCCGGGGTGACAGTGGTGGGGAACCCGCATGCCACAGTGATGACCTCATCGCCCTTTTTGATCTGGCGGTCGCCCAGTTCCGGGGCGGTGAGCGCCATAAAGGCAACCAGGTTGGCGGAGGAGCCGGAGTTGACCAGGTTGGCGAACTTTACGCCGATCCACTTGGCAAACTCTTTTTCAAATTCATCCGCAAAGCGGCCGGTGGTCAGCCAGAAATCCAGCGTTGCATCGGTCAGGGCGCACATTTCTTTTTCATCAAACACGCGGGATGCATAAGTAACGCGGTCGCCGGGCTTGAAATCCGCCTTTTTCTCCTTAAAGTCATGGTAATATTCTGCCACCAGCGCCTTGATCTGCTCACGGGCTTCAGCCTCATTGCTCCAATTTGCCATCGTCTGCTCCCTTACTCACTCAAAAATTCCTTGATCTCTTTGTCCATCTCCGCCGGGATATTCCCGCCGGAAAGCCATACCTTGCTGAACGCAACGGTCTTTTGCATACATTCCGCCATATGCCAGCGCGGTTTCCAGCCGAAGGTGGATTTCAATTTGCTGCAATCCAGCTTCAAAAAGTTTGCTTCATGCGGGGCGTTTGCCTCAGCGCGGTTTTCCCATGCAGCACCATCGCCCCACGCCTGGCAGAACAGGTCTACCAGAGTGCCGGTCGTCACACAGTCGCAGTCATCCGGGCCGACGTTATAATAGCCGGCGTACCGGTTATCCTCATACTGGCGCTGGGCGATCAGCAGGTACGCCGCCAGCGGTTCCAGCACATGCTGGTATGGGCGGGTGGAATACGGGTTGCGCACACCGATGCTCTCCCCTTTTGCCATGGCACGCACACAGTCTGGGATGATGCGGTCATTGGCAAAATCGCCGCCGCCAATCACATTACCCGCGCGGGCGGTGGAGATGGCCACGCTGCCATCCGCAAAAAAGCTGTTTTTATAGCTGTGGGTCACCAGCTCCGAGCAGCTTTTGCTGTTGGAGTAGGGGTCGAAGCCGTCCAACGGTTCGTTTTCGCGGTAGCCCCAGCACCATTCATTATTCTGGTACACCTTATCCGTTGTTACGTTCAGCACAGAGCGCGGTGGGGTTTGGGCGGTACGCACACATTCCAACAGGTTCACGGTGCCCATCACATTGGTTTCATAGGTATAGCGCGGGTCCTTGTAGCTGTCCCGCACAATGGGCTGAGCCGCCAGGTGCAGCACAATTTCCGGCCGAGCGGCATCAAAGGCCGCTTTCAGGGTGGCAAAATTGCGGATATCACCGATCACGCTGGTCATTTTGCCTTCCAGCCCTGCCAGAGAGAAGAGGTTGGGGGTTGTGGGCGGTTCCAGGCTGTAACCCGTTACCACCGCACCGACCCCCACCAGCATGCGGCAGAGCCAGCTGCCCTTAAAACCGGTATGCCCGGTTACAAACACGTGTTTGCCGCGGTAAAATTCCAAGTTCATTGTTGGTTCCACACTTCCCAGGGCGCACAGCCGGACGCCCACATTTTTTCCAGCATACTTTTTTCGCGCTCGGTATCCATGCACTGCCAGAATCCGCGGTGCACATAGCTCATCAGCTGGCCTTTGGCTGCCAGCTCGCGCAGCGGGGTCTGCTCAAAAATGGTATCATCACCGCTGATGGTATCAAACACTTCCGGTTCCAGCACCATATAGCCCGCGTTGATGATAGCCCCATCGTTGGCACTCTTTTCGCGGAAGGCCTGTACAGTGTTATCCTGGCCGATATCCAGCACGCCTTTCTGCTGTTCCTGCACCACGGCGGTCAGGGTTGCCAGCTTGCCATGCTGCTTATGGAACTTGACCAGTTCGGCAATGTTCACATCGCAGACGCCATCACCATAGGTCATCATAAAGGTTTCGTTGCCGATATATTTCTGCACCCGCTTGATGCGGCCGCCCGTCATCGTGTTCAGGCCGGTATCCACCACCGTCACGCGCCACGGCTCGGCGTGCTGGTCATGCACGATCATCTCGTTGCCCTGGGTGAAGTCAAAGGTCACATCACTGGTATGCAGGAAATAATCCGCAAACCACTCCTTGATCATATGCTGTTTGTACCCGGCGCAGATCACAAAATCATTGAAGCCATAGTAAGAATACTCTTTCATGATATGCCACAAAATGGGCATACCGCCGATTTCGATCATCGGTTTCGGCTTGAACTTACTTTCTTCCGAAATGCGCGTGCCATAGCCACCGGCAAGAATTACAACTTTCATATTTTTCACTCCCGTAAGCCTGCAGCGGAACCCTGCTTGCAGTCCCGCAAAAACTGCCCGTCCCATCGCCGCCGGACAGTTTGGTACACACCTACCCTATTTTATTATCACTATAATATTAAAGTATATCATTTTCACGTATTCAGTGCAACCGTTCCAGGAAATTTATCGCACCTAGTAGGCTTGCTTTTTATTCCTCGTTTTGCTCTTTGTTATCACATTTTAACGCCGCTTCTATTGCCGCTGTGCAAACAATATTCTTTAGGCAACACCGCACAATTCCCGCCTTGCGGCTTAAGCACCGCTCCGGCAGCTGCGGCACGGCATCTGCGTTGCCAAAATGCTCGATAATGTCGGGTTGCGGTACCCGCATCGTGCTTCGGGGGCAAAAGCCCCTCGCACTCTGCGACCGCTGCCCCTGCTTCGGTTCGCTGTTTCCGCCACTGGCGGCGCTCACCTTTGCAGCATCCAGTATTATCTGCGCTTTTGGCTTGGCATCTGCCGCACCTCGCTCGCCGTATCGGCACTTAGAATTATGCGGTATTGCCTTTACGTTTTTTCGTGCGTATTTTGCCCCCGCGGGGCGGCCCACTTTACATTAGTAGGCAAAACAGGTATAATAGTTTAGTTAATCTGTGATATTGCGCCATTTTGCCATATTGCGGGTACAGGCGGTCTTATTTTATCCTTGCTGCCTGTGGATTTTTTGCGGCACGCCGTGCGTTATGCGGTACCGCTCCTATTAGGTCTGGAGGTTGCGCTCATGGGGCTGCAAAGCCTGCAATACTGTGCATTTTTGGTGGTTGTGGCTGCCGTTTACCTGCATTTGCCGGTGCGCATGCAGCCGGTGTTTCTGCTGGGAGCTTCGTGGGTGTTTTATGCGCTGGCCATGCCGGCCATGCTGCCGGTTACCATTGCACTGGCGGTGTTCACCTACCTGTGCGGCCGCGGCCTTGCCTGGCGGGGCGGCGCACACAAAACCGCCTTTTTGCGCCTTGGCGTGATCGGTATGCTGGGCATTCTGGCCTTTTTTAAGTATAACGGCCTGTTGGGCGGGGTGCTGCACGGCTGGCGCGCGGTGGCCATGCCGCTGGGCATCAGCTTTACCAGTTTTGCCGCAATCGCCTACCTGATCGATGCCGCCCGCGGCGACTGCGAGGTGGAAACCAGCTTTATCCGGCTGGCGCTGTTCCTCAACTTTTTTGCCACCGTCACCCAGGGGCCCATCTGCCGCGCCGGTGCGTTGCTGCCGCAGTTGAGCGCCGAGCACCGCTTTGATGCCGCACGCACGGTGCGCGCTTTGCGGCTATATGCGCTGGGGCTGTTCAAATACATTGCCGTGGCGGATGTGCTGAACATGGTGGTGGATACGGTTTTCCCCCACTATGCGGATTACAGCGCCCCCATGCTGATTTTGACCGCGGTGATGTACACTTTTTATCTGTATTTCAGCTTTTCCGGCTATTCCGAGATTTCCCGTGCCACCGGCCTTGTGCTGGGGCTGGACCTGCCGGAAAACTTTAAGACCCCGTTTTACGCCACCAACTTTTCCGGCTTCTGGAGCCGCTGGCACATCTCGTTTTCTTCCTGGCTGCAGGATTATCTCTTTATGCCGCTGGCCTGGGCAGATCTTGGCCGCTTTGGCCGCCTGCCCACCGAGCTGTGCGTATTCTGCGTGTTCTTTGCTTCCGGCTTCTGGCACGGCAGCACCGCGCCATTCATCATCTGGGGTCTGCTGCAGGCGGTTTACCGCGTGGGCGAAGAGCTGCTGCACCGCCGCTTTGGCAAACCCAAAAAGCGCGGCACCCCGGCCCATGTGCTGTGGGGCAAGCGGGTTGTGGTGTTTGTTTTGTGGACCATCAGCATGGTGTTCTTCCGCGTGGGGTCCGGCAACCTTTCCGGCATGGCCGAAAACCTGGGCGTTGGCGATGCTTTCGTCTACCTGGGCCGCTGCCTGATGAACAGCTGGTCCCCCGCCCGCTTTGCCGGGGAGCTGTACAGCACAGCGTATACCGGCTTTTACGCCAATACCATTATGGTAGCGGCTTATTGGGCGTTCGCTGCGTTGGCGCTGGTGCTTGGCATCTGGCTGGATCACCGGCGCAATTTTGCCTGCAAAAACAAACCGGCTGAGGTTGCCCTGGCAAGCGCCAAGCACCGCAATGCGCTGTATGTTGTTTTGATCGTTTTTATCCTGGTGGGGTACATCATGCAGAGCGGCGGCTTTAACGCCAACGCGTTCGGCCCCTATGCAGGGTTTTAATCTTATGGAAAAAAGGAGATTTCCGGCGTGAAGCATATCATCAAAAAATTGGCGCTGCTGTTCGTGCCGGTCTATCTGTGGTTTGCCTTTTTTGTGGCGTTTGAGCCAAACAATTATTTTGGCATCAAAAAAACAGCCTCTTCCAGCCAGCCGGTGGCCCGTGTGCGCGCCTATGAGCAGAGCCCCGGCACCAACCTGATCATCGGGGACAGCCGCCTGGCCCACTTTGATATGGACCTTGTGGATTCCCTGACCGGGCAAAGCTGGCAGAACCTGGCCTTTGGCGGTGCTTCCCTGAAGGAATGTGTGGACCTTGCCAACTATGTGCTGGATTCCGGCAACCAGGTGGACCGCATTCTGTTTGAGCTTTCGTTCTACACCTTAAACAGCAGCTATAACACCGACCGTTTTTCGGCGCTGGAAGCTACCCTGCGCAACCCGCTGGCCTACTGTCTGAACCTGGAATACAACGTGAACGCCCTGACCGTGTTTATGGACACCGTAAAGGGCACGCCGGACACCATTGAATCCGGCGACTGGACCGCGGCGGATTACCTGGATGATGCCGGGAACACGATTCCGCTGCACAAAAAGCTGTATGAGTACCCGGCGCTGATCACCACCCGCTGCCAGAGCTGGACACTGAACGAAACCGAGCTGGCGGAGTTTTTGGCTATGGCCCAGCGCTGCGCAGACCGCGGCGTGGAGCTGACCATTGTGCTGCCCCCCATGGCCGCCAATGTGCGCACCGAGGTATGCGATGCCTTTGGCATTACCGCCGTGATGCAGGACGAAGTTCTGCCGCTGTTGGAAAAGCAGAATTTTACCGTGCTGAATTACGAATGGGGCACCAGCTGCATTACCGATGATGACGCCCAGTTTTTTGACGGGTTCCACCTGGACGAAAAATACGGCCTGCCGGACTGGACAGCCGAACTGTTTGATGATATGCAGCGCTGATGCTGCCCCACCCCAAAAAGGAGGTCCCCTGTGGCACTGGACTTTTTGATTTTGTACGAACACACCGTTCGGGAATATGAGAGCGATCTTTTGCTCAAATTGGAGCTGGAGCGCCGCGGCTACACCGTGCGCATCCGCCAGCTGCTGGATGCCAAAGATCTGCGCCTGTTTGGCAAAGACAAGCCGGAAGTTCTGGTTGCCAGCTGCATGTATGACAACGAAGCCATCAACAGCCATGTGTACAACAACATTGGCAGATGCAACAAGATCGTCAACCTGCACTGGGAGCAGATGCTCTCCGACACGCAGGAGGAGGGCGATTGGTTCAACATGAACGGCAACGCCAAGCGCTGCGTGCAGACTTGCTGGGGCCATCGCACTGCCCAGCGGTTACAGGCCCATGGCATGGATGCCAAGAACACCCCCGTGACCGGCGCTGTGATGATGGACTTTCTGCGGCCGGAGTTCAAGGGCTACTTTAAGGATAAGGAAACCCTGTGCAAGGAATTTGGCCTTGACCCCGCCAAACAGCTGCACCTGTACATTTCCAGCTTTGGCTATGCCAGCATGGCCGACCAAGAAGTGGCCGAGCTTTCCAAAATGGCGGGAACGGATTTTTCCGGCTTTGCCCGCACCAACCGCGTTTCGATGGAAAAAACGCTGGCCTGGTTTGACCGCTACCTGGGTGACCACCCGGAGGTGGAACTGGTATACCGCCGCCACCCCAGCGAATGGAAATGCAAAGCCCTGGATGAGCTGGCCGCCAAACGCCCCAACTTCCATGTGATTTTTGCGGATTCCGTCAAGCAGTGGATTGTGGCGGCGGATTCCATCTCCATCTGGATGAGCACCGCTGTGGCCGAAGTATACATGGCGGGCAAAAGCTGCCATATCCTGCGCCCGGTGCCCATCGAGCACGAGTATGACCCCGTCATCTACAAGGATGCTCACTATGTGACTAGCTACCCGGAGTTTGCCGCTGCCATGGCGCAGCCGAACCCGCCGTTCCCCATTGCACGGGATGTGATTGAGGGCTATTTTGACCCCTCCCCTGCCCCGGCCTACAAGCGGATGGCCGACCTGCTGGAGGAAGTGTACAAAAATCCCCCGCGGGATGAACCGATGGGGCCCGGCTTTACGCCGCACTTCAACCTGCTCAAGTTCTGCGCACTGGCGGGGGTACACATGCTGTACCGCCACAAGTGGGAACCCAAACGGGTGTTTGCCTTCTGCCCGCCGCTGGCCAACTTTGCCCAGCGCATTTACGGTTATGTGGACAAAGCCTATATCCCGCCGGAGGAGATCCAGCGCATGGAAGCGCGCATCCGGCCATATGTAAAATAAAGTTGTTTTTCCGGCGCGCTGCGGTGCGCCCGCTGCAAATGGGAGCCTGCCATGTCTGAACCGAAAAAAACTGAAAGCTTTGCCGGAAATGTGATGAAATACTCCATTGCCACCTACCTTGGCTTTGGCATTTCCGGCGCAGCGCTTATCATCAAGGGCGTCCTGCCCGCCGAAAGCTACGCCGTTCCTGCTTCCTTCATGGCATACACCATGTCGCTGATGAACGTGGGCATGCTTGGGCTGGACCAAAGCCTGCTGCGCTTTTACCACGAACCGCCTGCCGGTTCCACCGGGCGCAGCATGTTTGCCGCGTGTACCCGGCTTTCGGTGCTGGTCATGCTGCTGGTGGGCGGCATCGGCAGTATCTTTTTCGCCAAGCCGCTGGCGGCGGCCTTTGGCCTTGGGACCAACGGTGCCGGGCTGGTGCCGTTTTTGTTCCTGAACGCTGCTCTGTACATGCTGGTGCGTTACCTCAACGTGCTGCTCCGGCTGGAAAACAATGTGCGCGCCTACACCACCGAAACGCTGTGGATGCAGGCCTGCCTGAACCTGATCTACCTGCTGCCCGGCTTTGTTACCCAGGACGCCCGCGCTTTTGTGCTGGGTGCGGTGTGCAGCTTTGCGGGGGTCGCAGTGTTCTATTGGCGGCGGGCTTCTAAAGGTCAAACGAAAGAGGCCCCTGTGCGCGGCCTGCGCCCCTATGCCCACATTTACCGGGCGGCACTGCCTTACGGCATTGTGTTGGCACCTGCGGCCATCCTGATCCCGCTGTACCGCGCCATCTGCCTTTCTTTTTTAGGCAATTACGCCCCCGCGGCGGAACAGGGTTCGTTTGATTTCGCCTACACCCTGGCCCAGCTTGTCACCACCATTCAGGCCGGTTTTTCCACCTACTGGGGCCCCTATGTCTACGCGCATTACCGCACCGAGCAGGAGCGCATTGGCCGCATCCATGATCTGCTGAACTTGCTGATCTTCGGCTTTTTCTGTCTGCTGGTCATGTTTGAGGATATCATCTTCATCATCTTCCCGGCCAAATCGGCCTGCCTGCCCTACTTTCCGCTGATGATGCTGGCCGTGGTGTTCTCCATCCTGTGCGAAGGCACGGTGTACGGCAACACCATTGCCCGCAAGCCGTTCCAGGATACGATTGGAACCGCCGTGGGCGTTGCGGCCAACATTGCCGTGTGCGCCGTGCTGGTGCCGCGTTTTGGCGTAATGGGTGCCGCGGTCGGCCTGGTAGCGGCCAATGCAACGATGTTTTTGTACCGCACTGTGACCGGGCAGTATTACTACCGCACCATCCCCAGCTTCAGCCGGACGATCTGCGGCTTTTTACTGGCGGTGGGTGTGGCCGTGATCGGCGTGGTGTTCGCCCACAATTTTATCATCAAGTTTGTTTTAACTGCAGCAATCCTGTTTATTTACTGTAACATTTACCGCGCCCAGCTGTACAAGCTGTGGCAAATCTTTATGGGCTTTGTGCGGCGGTATCTGCTGCACAGCCAAGCATAACTACTGCAAAGGAAAGGTTGTATATCAAGATGAAGCATTGCGGCACACAAGAGTTGACCACCGAGCGGCTGGTCCTGCGTCGTATGACAACCGACGACTGCGAAATGATGTTTGGCAACTGGGCCAATGACCCGGAAGTGACCCGCTACCTGCGCTGGGAGCCCCACCGTGACTGGGTGGTAACGATGGCATATCTGAACGAGATCGTCAAACAATATGACCGCCCGGATTTTTATGATTGGGGCATCTGCGATAAAGTGACCGGTGTGCTGATGGGCAGCATCAGCATTGCCCCCGCCGAATCCTGTGAGCGTGAAAAGCCCTATGCCTGGAAAAACGTGAAAACCGAGCTGCTGGGCGGCATGTATGAGATCGGTTACTCCTTGGGCAAAAAGTGGTGGAACCAGGGCTATGCCACCGAAGCCGCCGCTGCCGTGCGCGATTACTGGTTTGGCATGGTAGGTGCGCCCTGGCTGGCCGGGTTCCACGCCAGCCAGAATGTGGCAAGCAGCCGTGTGTTGGCCAAGACCGGCTTCCATTATGACCACGATACCGTTCTGCACCGCTTTGACGGCACCGAGGTGCCCTGCCTGGCCTGGTACCTGCTGAACCCCGGCAGCCAGAAATCCGATGAACCGGCAGCCGCTGCCCCCGCTGTACAGGCAGAACCAACGGAACCAGCGGAGAATGCCGAGACAACCGTCTGACATTCACTCCCCTGCCCCATACTTTTGCTGACCTGGCCGAATACGGCCAGAAAGGACCCCTATGGACGAAATGAAGGACCCCATCACCCTGGACTTTACCGCTACCCAGGCCCCGGCAGAGGACGCCCCTGTTGGGCAGAAGGCTCTGGACAGCGAGCGCCCGCCGGTGCGCGTTGTGCTGCTGGCGCTGGACCAAGGCAAGTTTGACTCCCAGCGCAGCCTGGATGAGCTTGCCGCCCTGGCGGAAGCCAACGGCATGCAGGCCGTTGCTACCGTGTGCCAGAAGCGCAGCACCCCCGAAGCCGCCACCCTTCTGGGGGAGGGCAAAGTGGAGGAAGCGCGCCTGGTATGCCTGAACACCGATGCCGAGGCCGCCATCTTTGACGGCGAGCTGACCGGCAGCCAGATCCGCAACCTGAGCGCGGCTTTGCAGGTGGAAGTGCTGGACCGCACGATGCTGATTTTGGAAATCTTCCGTGCGCGCGCCACCACCAACGAGGGCAAGCTGCAAACTGAGCTGGCTACCCTGAAATACCGCATGCCGCGCCTGCAGGGCCTTGGCGAGGCGCTGAGCCGCCAGGGCGGCGGTGGCGGCGGCGGTGGCGGTGCCCGCCGCGGTGCCGGTGAAACCAAACTGGAGCTGGACCGCCGCTACCTGCGCAGCCGCATTGAAAAGCTGGAAAGCCGCCTGAAAGAGCTGGAAAAGCGCCGTGGTGAAACCCGCCGCGCCCGCCAGAAAAACGGTGTTCCAGTCATCTCATTGGTGGGCTACACCAACGTGGGCAAAAGCAGCCTGACCAACGCTTTGTGTGGCGCAGAAATTTTTGAAGCCGACATGCTGTTTGCCACGCTGGATCCCACCGCCCGCAAATGCACGCTGCCCAGCGGGTTACAAGTGATCCTGGTGGATACAGTCGGCTTTGTCAGCCGCCTGCCGCATGATTTGGTGGATGCTTTTAAGAGCACACTGGAAGAAGCTGCCTGCTCTGACATCATCTTGAAAATTGCCGACGCCAGCGACTGCGAAGCCGCCGAGCAGCTGAGCGTGACCGATGAAGTGTTGAACGACCTGGGCTGCGGGGATATCCCGCAGGTGACGGTCTACAACAAGTGCGACCGCACCGGTGTTGCCCCCTATGACCCGGATGTGCTGCTGGTAAGCGCCAAAACCGGCTACGGGCTGGACAGCCTGCTGGCCAAGATTGACGAGATTCTGGCACACCGTGTGCGCACCATTGAGGTACTGTTGCCCTATGACAAGCTGGCCCTGGCCGATGTGTTCCGCACCCGCGGCAGCGTTCTGGCTGAAGAATACCGCGAAAACGGCGTGTATTACAAGGCAACCGTAAAGGTGGATGACCTGCACCGGTTTGAAACGTACCTGCTGTAAGCGCAGCTGTTCGCTTTGTGCAAGATAACAAATACTGATTTTATTGCTGATTGTAGACAAAAAGACCTCCATCCCTGCACGGTTCTGTGCTTGGGATGGAGGTCTTTGGTTTATTTGTGTGTACCCTGCGTTACGGCAAAATTATTCCGCCGTCAGCAGTTTAACAGCGCGGGAGGTGCCCAGGCGGTCTGCGCCCAGATCCAGGAACTTTTCCATGTCCTCAACGGTGGAAATGCCGCCGGCTGCCTTGATCTTGCAGCGGCCGCGCACGCAGCGGGCAAACAGCTCAATATCATGGAAGGTTGCACCTGCGGTAGAAAAGCCCGTGCTGGTCTTGATGAAGTCGGCACCGGCTTCCACCACGATATCGCACATCTTCTCTTTTTCTTCATCGGTCAGCAGGCAGGTTTCAATAATAACCTTGAGCACCTTATCCCCCACGGCCCGCTTGACGGCGGCGATATCCTCGCGCACAGCGTCATATTCCTTGTTCTTCAGGCGGCCGATATTGATGACCATATCCACTTCCTCGGCGCCGTTTTCCACAGCGGTCTTTGCTTCAAAGCACTTGGAAGCAGTATCCATTGCACCCAGAGGGAAGCCGACCACGCAGCACACCGCAACACGGCCCGCCATATACTGCACAGCCTGCTTGACATAGCAGGTGTTGATGCAGACGGATGCAGTATGATACTTGATGGCATCATCGCACAGGGCCTGAATCTGGGGCCAGGTAGCCTCCGGTTTCAACAGGGTGTGGTCAACTTTGGAAAGGATTTCCTCCTTGGTGTATTTCATTTGAATTCTTCTCCTTTTTTACAGGTCTTGCACAGGTGCGCCTGGTGCAGGCCGATGGTCGAAAATACAATGGCCGTCAGGCTGACCGTTGCGCCCACAATGCCCAGGATCAGGCCGGTCAGACGGAATGCGCCGCCGCGGATTTTGTTTGTCATAAGAAAGCCCTCCTTATCATGGTCGGTTTGGTTGTTTCGGGTTTCTATCTGTTCTGTGTTGTTATTTCTTTTTGAAAATAAACAACTTGCTGAACACATAGTTGGATACAATCACGATAACCTGGCTGAACAGTTTAACACCCATGGCCCACAGGTCAGCGTTGGCTGCGGCAAATGCCACATGCGGTGCCAGCACGCTGACGCCCAGCCAGATGATGACCTGGTCCATGACCATGGTGCCAATACGGCAGGCCACAAACTGGCCAAACTCCGCCAGAGCAGCCTGGCCGCTGTTTTTGCTGCGGAACACAAAGGTGCGGTTGGTCCAGTAGGCAAACAGAATGCAGATGATATTATCCAGCACATTGCCAATGCCGGTTGCAAAGCCCGTGCCCAGCACAGCCTGGAACACGGCAAACAGCACCAGGTTCAACAGCGTGGCAAGCCCGCCAAAAAACAGGTAGGCAAACCCCTCATAATATTTTTTAATAAAAGCCTTTAATTTTTCCATGCAGTTTATCCTTTACCACACAGCGCAGGGAGGTTTGCAGCGCTGCTCGCCAGTGTACGCCAACAGTGCACACTGGCATATAACAAAAGGGGCCCGCCTGTTGCCAGGCAGGCCCCTGCTGCAATTCGGGGATTATTCAGCGTCCTCGGCAGCCTCGTCGAGGCAAGCCTTCATGGACAGGCTGATGCGCTTGCGATCAAAGTCAACATTGATCAGCTTAACCTTGACCATGTCGCCGACCTTCAGAACGTCGGAAACCTTGTTCACACGCTCGTTGCTGATCTCGCTGATGTGGACCAGACCGTCAATGCCCGGCAGAATGCGGACAAATGCACCGAACTTGGTGATGGAAACGACCGGAGCCTCGAACTCAGAGCCGATGGGATACTCGTTCTTGAGCTTCTCCCAGGGGTTGTCCTCTTCCTTCTTGTAGCCCAGGGAAACCTTCTGGTTCTCGGGGTCATAGCTCTTAACATACACTTCGATGGTATCGCCAACGCTGACGACCTCAGAGGGATGCTTGATGTTGTTCCAGCTCAGTTCGCTGATGTGGCACAGGCCATCCACGCCGCCGATGTCAACAAAGGCACCGTAGGAAGTCAGGCTCTTGACAACGCCAGTGTACTGCTTGTCAACTTCAACGTTCTTCCAGAACTCATCGCGCTTTGCCTTGTTTTCTTCAGCAGTAACCTTGTTGATGCTGCCGACGATCTTGCGGCCTGCGCACTCGGTGATAACCAGCTTAACGTGCTGGCCAACCAGCTTGGTGTAGTCCTCGTCGCGGCGCATGGTAGCCTGAGAACGGGGAACAAACACACGAACGCCCTTGACGTTGACAACAACGCCGCCCTTGTTGGCTTCCATGACGTCGCCTTCCATAACGGTGCCGTTTTCGGCAGCCTCGGAAACATCCTTCATGCCCTTCTGGGCTTCAAAACGGACACGAGAAAGGGTGTCAACACCTTCCTGGTCATTGGTCTTGACAACAACCAAATCCAGCTCGTCGTCCACCTTAACAAGGTCTTCCATCTTGGCGTTGGGGTCATGGCTCATCTCGCTGAGCTTGACGATACCAGTGTGCTTGGAACCGTCAATACCGACGACACATTCCGTCGGGGAAACGCTGATGACCTTGGCTTTTACGATCTTACCTGCGTACAGGGGCTTTGCTTCGGATGCAGCGAGCATCTCCTCAAAGCTCATGTCGTCACGGATTTCTTCACTCATACAGTTAAGTACCTCCTCAATTATAGACGAAGGCGTTGAAGCCCCAGCTGTTACGCCCACGATCCTGGCACCGTTAAGCCAATCTTTGTCGAGTTCATCAGCTGTCTCCACATTGATAGCTTTGGTATGCCGGGCCGCGACCTGCAACAGCTTTTGGGTATTGGAAGAATGATGACCACCAATGACGACCATATGATCGCATTTTTGGCTGAGGTCTTCCGCTTCCTGTTGCCTCGCCCACGTTGCATTACATATTGTATCAAATATTTTGGCATTTGTACACTGGTTTTTCAAAAATTCCTTGCAAGTTTCCCAGCTTTGGACATTGAAAGTGGTTTGCGCTACCGCAAAAATAGATTTTTGTTGTGTGAGTTCTGGCAGCAGTTTTTCCAGCTCTGCCAAGTTGGCAAACACTTCCACTTTTCCCGTAGTATGGCCAACAATTCCCTGTACTTCGGGGTGTTTGGCATCGCCTGCCACCAGCAGCATGGCACCCTCCGCACCGGCTCGCGCAGCAATTTTATGGATTTTTGTAACAAACGGGCAGGTGGCGTCATGATACGCCAGGCGGCGTGTTGAGATTTTATCATACACACTCTGCCCAACGCCGTGGCTGCGGATGACAACCTCGCAGCCGTCCGGCACATCGTCCACACTGTCACAGGTAATGGCACCTTTGCTTTCCAGATCCTCCACCACCTGCGGGTTATGGATCAGCGGGCCAAGGGTTGCCACCGGGCGGCCCTGCTCCAGCAATTCATAAGTCAGCTTGACCGCGCGGTTTACCCCAAAGCAGAACCCTGCGGTTTTTGCAAGAATAATTTGCATGGTTATTTCTCCCTGCATCGCGTTTTAGAAGTGATTTTCTTCGTACAGGCGTTCCAGTTCGGTTTTCAGGCGGGTGCGCAGGGCACGCAGCTTGGGTACCGAGCGGCGCGGGTCCTCTACCTTCATCTCCTCTGCCGGGATGGGGGTGCCAAAGCAGATGCGGATGCGGCAGAACATGTGCATGCGCTTATCCGGCGTATCGTAAATAATGCGGCAGGGCACCATGTCGGCATCGGCGTTGCCGGCAATCAGGAAAGCACCGCTTTTTAAGGTCAGCAGTTCGCCGGTCTTGCTGCGGGTTCCTTCAGGGAAGATCAGGATCGGCGTGCCGTTTTTGCATTCGTCTGTCACTTTATTAACGGTGCCCATATCGCCCTTGCCGCGGTCAATGGGCACCGCGCCCATGCAGCTCAAAAACCAGCCGATCAGCGGATTTTTGAACAGCTCCTGCTTGGCCAGGATGGTATAGCGCTTCCAGCTGAACACCGCTTCCAGAATATAGACCGGGTCCAGGTCCGAAAGGTGGTTGGATGCGATAACATGGGCACGCCCGCGGGGGATGTTCTCTTTGCCGACCACCTCAATGCGCCACAAAATATGCAGCAGCGGCCAGACGATCGGCAGCAGGATCCAATAAAGCAGCATAGTTTTCCACCATTTCTTAGTAATTGGTTAAATGTTTGTCGTTCTGTGTTTTTGGGTACGTTGAACCGTCAGGTTATTTGCCCCGTGTATTGTCGGAAGAGATTACCTACGGCAATACCGCATAATTCTAAGTGCCGATACGGCGAGCGAGGTGCGGCAGCTGCTAGGCCAAAAGCGCAGATAATACTGGATGTCTTATCGAGCATTTTGGCAACGCAGATGCCGTGCCGCAGCCGTCGGAGCGGTGCTTAAGCCGTAAGGCGGGAATTGTGCGGTGTTGCCCTACATTAAGTTGGCGGGCGCACAATGTGCGCCCCTACGGATTCTACAGAACAAATATTCGTTTTGGGGGCAGCTTTCCCCTATTTCCAGGTGCAACGCTCTCCCCTGCTCGCAGCGCGGCTTTTATTTTGCGCGGTCCTGAATGACTTTTTTCAGGGCTTCAAAGCTCTGGTCAAAGTTCAGCTCGCTGGTATCCACCAGCACAGCGTCTTCGGCCTGGCGCAGCGGGGCTGCTGCACGGTGGGTATCCTGATAGTCGCGCGCGCGGACATCGGCCAGAACATTCTGGTAGTCGTGCTTTTCGCCTTTCATCAGCAGCTCTTTATAGCGACGCTCTGCGCGGGCTTCCGGGGTGGCAGTCAGGAAGATTTTTACCGTTGCGTTGGGCAGCACCACAGTGCCGATATCGCGGCCATCCATCAGCACATCGCGGCTGGCGGCCAAAGTGCGCTGGGCATCCAGCAAAAAGGTGCGCACAGCCGGAATCGCCGCCACAGCGGAAGCCGCCATGCCGATCTCCTCGGCACGGATGGCCGAGGAGACATCCTCGCCGTTCAGGTAAAAGTGCTGGGTGCCCTCCTCCAGCTTGGTATCCAGGTGGATTTGCGGCAGCAGGGCCTCCACGGCAGCGGCATCATGCGGGTCCTTGCCCTGGCGCACGGCGTACAGGCCGATGGAGCGGTACATGGCACCGGTATCTACATAGGTAAAGCCCATATCCGCAGCAAGGCGTTTGGCAAGGCTGGATTTGCCCGCCCCGGACGGGCCATCGATTGCAACAGAGATCATCAGAAAAACTTCCTTCCGTTATAGTACTGTGTTTGTAGAAATAGGCGATATTTTCGACTTTTCTGATACACCCTAGGTATCGTTTCCTATCGCGCGCACCGCAGCTTGTGCGGTGGCCCATGCAATTTGCAGGTTGTAGCCGCCGGTGCGGGCATCCACATCCAGCACTTCGCCCGCAAAATACAGGCCGGGGCACAGCTTGCTCTGCATGGTTTTGGGGTCAACCTCTTTGGTATCCACGCCGCCAGCCGTAATCACCGCGTGCTGCAAATCGCCCAGTTCGCTGATGGGCACCTGCCAGTGCTTGCACAGGTGTACCAGTGCCATCTTCTGTTCGCGGGTGATCTGGGCGGCACGGGTGGCGGGGTCAACGCCCCACTTTTTAACGGCAACCGGCCGCATCGAGTTGGGCAGCAGCTTTTCCAGTGCACCCTGGGCACTGTGGCCGCCAAGGGCTGCAAAGTCGCGGGTCAGGCGGTCATACAGTGTTTTTTCATCCAGGGCAGGCTTCAAGTCAAACTCTGCAATATAGCGGTGCAGCTGCACATCATCAATATAGGTCGAAGCCGAAAGCACCAGCGGGCCGGAGATGCCAAAGTGAGTGAAAAGTGCTTCGCCCTGCTCAGTAAACAGCGGTTTGCCGTCTTTCAGCAGGGTCAAGGTCACGTTGCGCAGGCTTAGGCCCATCATCTGGCGGCAGGCCGGATCCGGGCTGACCAGGCTGCACAGGCTGGGCTGGGGCGGCACAATGGTATGGCCCGCCTGCCGTGCCAGCTTATAGCCGGAGCCATCGCTGCCGGTGGCGGGGTAACTGGTGCCGCCGGTAGTAACCAGAACATGGGCTGCGCGGTGGGTTTTGCCATCCGCGGTGCGCACGCCAACACAGCGGCCATCCTCAATCAACAGCTCTTTGGCGCTGCCATGCACAAATTTTGCATCGGCGGCATAGCTGCGCAGGGCGGCCAGCACATCGGCGGCACGGTCGCTCTGCGGGAACACCCGGCGGCCGCGTTCCGTTTTGAGCGGCACGCCAAGGGATTCAAACAGTTCCATAGCGCTTGCCGGAGAGAATGCATACAGCGCGGAGTACAAAAAGCGCGGGTTGTGGCGCACATAGTTCAAAAACTCGCGCACATCACAATCATTGGTCACATTGCAGCGGCCCTTGCCGGTAATCAGCAGCTTTTGGCCGGGGCCTTTGGGGTTGTGTTCCACCACGGCGGTGGTCAGCCCCCGTGCGCAGGCGGCACCGGCGGCCATCAGGCCCGCCGCACCGCCGCCAATAATCAACAGATCCGTCATTCGGTGATGACTCCTTTATTGTGGTAGCAGATCAGGCACCCGTATGTGTACAGCAGCAGCAGCGGGTGCACGGTGGAAAGATACATGGTGGATGTGCCAATGCCAAAGCTGGAAACCTCAACAAAGGCGATCATGCCGCAGCGCAGGGCTGCCATAGCCAACAGGCCAAACAGCAGCAGCCAAGGCAGTGCTGCCCCTGCCGTGCGGCGGCGCAGAACCATGGGCAATGCGCACAGATGCCGCACCACAGCCCACACAAAGGCCAGCGGCAGCAGCACCGCGTACACGCAGCGCAATACGCCAAGCGCGCGGTAGGCCAGCTTTTGCAGCGGCGCATAGTAGGGCGTATCCTTGCCCGCTTCAGCGGCATTATTAAAGTTACAGTGCAGGTAAGCAGACCATTGGGCAACGTCCTCGGTGGTCCCGATAGAGCGCAGGGTCTGGTAATAGGCCGGGCAATCCTGGAAGGTCAGGGCCCAGAGGGCGCTCTTGGCAGCTTCCCGGATTGCGGGCAGTACATACTGCGCACGGATGGGCTGGCTGGTGGCGCTGCGCCTGCCGCTGCGGGCAGGCAGGGTGCCGTTATCACAGGCAGCATTGATGGCATCGGCTACGCTCTGCCAATAGGCATCGGCGGTGGCAGCGTCGGCGTAAATGCCCTCATACTGGGCGGCACGGCGGATTGCCCAATAAAAGCTGCCCGCACGGTAATCGTCCAGTTCCGGGTCGCGGAAATCATTTTGCAGCTGGGGGTCCTCCTCCAGCCAGTATTGCAGGCATTGCAGCTGTGGGATCTCGGCATACAGCTTTTCGCGCGCATCGGCGGGCACGCTGAGCAGCGGCTCGTCCGAATCCGTCGCCACGCGGGTCATGGCACCCATCGCATCGGCAAAAGAGCCCTCGCTGAAATCCGAAAGCCCCCACACGCCGTACCAGTGCTGGTTCAGCGCGCAGAAAATGCCCACCCCTGCCGCCAGAACCGCATATGGAATCACCTGCGCCGCGGCGCACAGCCAGCGGCGGCGGTGCAGCAGCACTACCAGCATGCAAAGGGTAGCCGCAATGGCAAAAGGCAGCAAAAACAGCCCGGCATCTTCACGGTTCAGGTAACCGCAGGCAAGGCCAACGCCCGCTGCCAGCAGCCACGGCCAAATGGGTGCCTGCTGGCGGGTATAAAACACAGCCCGCAGCGCCGCCCCCGCCATACCGGCAAAAAACAGCAGGCAGAGCGCCGGGAAGATATTATCCCGGTAAACGCGCAGCGTGTAAGACGCCCAACTGGACGGCAGAAATACCAGCAGCGCGTACAGCAGCAGGGTCAAGGCCCTGGCCTGGCCCGCCGGGCTTTTGCGCCACAGTGGGCGCAGAGCAAACGCCGCCAGCAGCGCTGCAGCACAACACAGCAGTGCCCCGCCCAACAGGTAGGGCAGGTGCAGTTTGTTGAGCAGTGCCAGCCAGACGGCAAAAAACATGCTTTTGGAAAGCGTTAAATAGTCGTATTCCCCCAGCCACTGGCCGCTGGTGATGGCGTTGGCCGCGCGGAACATCAGTTCATCGTCCAGCGGGGCGCCGCCAGCCCACATATAGGCCAGCTGAAAATGGGTGACTGCGCAGCGCAGCAGGGTGATAAGCGCCGCCCACAGCCAGAATGCGCGGCGGGTCAGCGCTGGCCGCAGCCCGCGCAGGCGGGATAACAGGTTCGGCATGCCGGGTCACGGCCTCCTTTATGGCATCACAAGGGTGCGGGCCGGTCTGCCCGCGGGTGTTTTGCCGTGTGTTTCGTTTTCTAAGGCAACACCGCACAATTCCCGCCTTGCGGCTTAAGCACCGCTCCGGCAGCTGCGGCACGGCATCTGCGTTGC
>ENA-ORCP01000277-ORCP01000277.1-human-gut-metagenome-genome-assembly--contig:-NODE-277-length-45555-cov-18.577862_pt1 | contig 45555 bp, 35 predicted proteins | sample MGYA00242990_ERZ507991 | MGnify/ENA primary metagenome ERZ507991 (study PRJEB26167, sample SAMN06115496) | human gut metagenome | host: Homo sapiens | place: China:Henan | collected 2015-05-07... | reverse complement strand
TTAAGGTTACACTTTTTTAAGAAAAAACAATAAATTTCTTCAAAAAAAAGACTTGACATATGACCAGAATACTGAGCGACAGCGAAGAATCTCGGTAAAAATAGCAAGTGAGGGGATGCTGGTAAATACCAGTCAGCGGGAAGGGGGCGGCAGATTGTTATTTCATCATTTTATTGTTTTTAGGGGATTTTATTTGCTATAATTATTACGAAGAAAGTGGCTGACGTCTTCGGGCCAGGCCCTAAATAGACTCGATGCGTCGGGTCTATTTTTTATGTCTCTTTCTTATATTGATATATGATTGTCCAGTCTTCGGTCATCATCCTATGTTCATTTCCATTTTACAAAAGTGCGGCATGCCGCACTTTTGTAAAATGGAGCCCCCTCGAAGCCAAAGTCTGATGCCCTCGCAGACCTGTCATTTCGAGCGGAACCCCGAAATCCCCCTGCACCATGTATCCAGCCGTAAGTGAGGAATAGGGTCCGGGCACAATGCCAGTCTGACGTCTGATAGTCTGCAGTCTGAACTCTCAAACCTCAAATCTCAGACCTCCTCCAGGCTCCGTTCATTGAGCAGGAAATCCAATGCATTGACCTTCTTATATCCCCTTTCCAGATGGGTATAGGGATCATCATCCATGGTAATGACAATCTTTTTATATCCATCATCCAGATTTCTGAAAGCGCCGATTTCCCTTTTCATCGTATCCGTACCGGAGAGGGTATAGGACACCTGCACATAAAAAGTATCCTTCAGATTCCGCACCAGAAAATCGATTTTCCTGTTTTCATTCTTCCCGATATCCACCAGATAATTCCTGCTTTCAAGCTCCAGAAAAATGATGTTTTCCAGACTGTGCGTCGGCTCCAGCTGCCGGAATCCAAGGACCGCATTCCGGAGACCGATATCTGCCATATAATATTTCTGCAGCGTCTTAAGATATTCCTTCCCTTTGATATCAAACCGCCTTGCCCTGTAAAAAAGGAAAGAATCACACAGATAATTCAGATACAGGCTCACCGTTTTGGACGTAACCTCCCGATTGCCTGCGGACGCCAGGGTACGGGCAATCTTATTGGCCGACACATAAGAACCGATGGACGAAGCCAGCAGCTCCATAATCGCCCGGAACGCCTCGGGATTTCGTATCTTATACCGTTCCTCCATATCCTTCAGTGCCACCGTTTCCGTAATCATTTTCAGATACGATGCCTTGTCCATGGGATTCTCCTCCTGCAGCAGATAGGGCATACCGCCGTAAAGCATATACTGCCGGAAACATTCCCGCCTATCCCCGCCATAAAAGGCATAATACTCCGAAAAAAGCAGAGGAAATACCTTGATTTCTATCCCCCGCCCCCTGAATCGGGTATTCACATCGGAAGACAGAAACTGGGAATTGGAACCGGTGAGATAGATATCACAGTTGAAATCCCTGGCCAGTCCGTTCACCACATCCTCAAACCCCTTCACCAGCTGGATTTCATCAAGGAAAATATAGTACATCTCCCCGTCTTGAATGGCGTCGGAAATATAACGGTAAAGCGCCATAGGCTCACGAAGACCGATATACCGGATACTGTCCAGTGGGATACGGATAATATGGTCCGCCGGCACACCCCTCTGCAGCAGCTCCTGATAATAGAGCTCAAAAAGCAGCGTCGACTTCCCTGCCCGGCGAAGCCCCGTAATAATTTTGATAATCTTCTTTCCCTTTTCCCGCAAAAGGCGATTCATATACCGGGGACGTGGAATAACCATCATAGGCCTCCTCTCAAAATGGATTCATCCCCTCTATTATATTCCCAAAACTTTCTATTTTCAAAAGTTTTAGGAATAGATATCTATTCATTCTTAAAATTTTATCTGCATTTCAACGGATGAAATGAGATTTACCCGATATAATCTATATTTTTCTAAGTAAAAATCCTATTCCCAAAACTTTTCATTTTCCGAAGTTTTAGGAATAGGATTTTGCCATTTACACTTCTTTTAGTCATTTTCATTCTGAAAGCCCCGCTCCCTGTCATTTCGAGGGTCGGAAGCGGAGCCCCGAAATCTCCCGCCTCTACGCAGCCCACCGCATATGACGCCGCAGCAAAAACACGTAACGTCTGGCTCCTTCCCCAGGCAGGGGCCTACATACTGCGTCGAAGCCGCCACCACCACCCTTTGAACCTTCTGCACCATTTGAACCCGGGCCACGCAACGGCCCTTCATGTCATTTCGAGCGGAGCCCTGAAATCTCTCCTCGCCACGTGGCCAGCCGTAAATGGGGAACACTTTTCCAATCACCATGCCAGTCTGACATCTGAAATCTGACCGTCTGACTCTCCCTCGCGGAAAGCGGACAGCGGATAGCAGTCAGCCAAACTCCCCAATGTCATTTCGACCGCAACGAAGCGGAGTCAAGAAATCTCCCTGCACCGTGTGGCTTGCCATAAATGGGGAATACGTTTCCAGGCACAATGCCAGTCTGACGTCTGATTGTCTGATTATCTGACCGTCTCTCCCTCAAATCTCAAATCTCAAACCTCAAATCTCTCTTTCAGTCTCTCTCAAAAAGATCCCTGGTATACACCTTATCCCTCACATCATCCAGCACTTCGTCATAGCGGTTGGCGATGATGGCCTGGCTCTCTTTTTTGAACTTATCCATATCATTCACCACGCGGCTGCCGAAGAAAGTGCTGCCGTCCTCCAGGGTAGGCTCATAGATAATGACTTCCGCTCCCTTGGCCTTAATCCGCTTCATAACCCCCTGGATGCTGCTCTGACGGAAATTATCGGAATTCGATTTCATGGTGAGGCGGTACACGCCGATAGTCATGGGCTTTTCCCTGGCCGCATCATAACTGCTGCCGGCATGGTAATACCCAGCCTTTGCCAACACCCGATCGGCGATGAAATCTTTTCTTGTGCGGTTCGATTTCACAATGGCCTCAATCAAATCCTCCGGCACGTCCTGGTAATTGGCCAGAAGCTGCTTCGTATCCTTCGGCAGGCAGTAGCCGCCATAGCCGAAGGACGGATTATTACATGAGAATTTAAGGAAGTATAGCTTCTTCAGAATACAATAAATCAATAGGAATGTCCCAACCCGTTTTATCAAGCCCCAGCCGCACAGCCTTCTTCTCCTTGATTCCTAATCCGCTCAGCTTATGCGGTGCAAGGAACCTAGGCTCAATTTGGACGTATGGATGCTCTCCTTTCTGCAAGTGCCATACGATTTCCCTATAATTTCTGCAAAATAAATCCGGATTTGTAAGTTTTAAAATTTTAAGTACACTTCTCCGTTTTCGAAAGATTTTTCTGTGCCTTCTGACACGATGATTAATCCGGAAGAAAATGAAAGAATCCTGCTGCCCGTCTGAAACCTTAAGACATTTGACACCATATGGCTGATGATCATGAAATTCCGTTCTTAAAATTTCATCAGGCAAATCTTTTTCATCCTGAATCATCTGATAAGTTAACTTTTCGTGAAAACGCGGGACAGGATAAAAGCGATAGACCTTATGATCAATATATTTGTACTTGAAGACCTTAGTCAATGTTTCCTCTACTGCTTTAACCGGTGTGAAATCGCCAAGAACATCCGCCAAACTATCCGCCTGTTTTAATGCTTTGAACAGATAAATCCTGTATCCTTCATTGACCGCCCAGGTTGTTCCATTCTGATATATGTACTCATGTCCCTGCCAATGCCGCTTAGCATAGATAAAGCCAAGAAATCCAACAACCTGCTGGCCATCTAGAAACACCATACCATGCTGATATGGTTTAATCTCAGCCGGAAGATCTTCTTTCCAATCATATTCCATAAACGGCTTCGTCCATTCATAGAGCTCTTCATCTGTGACCTCTGCCATCCAGGGATAATTATTTTTCAAGCACTGCAAAAAACCATTCTTGTACTGTTCGGTATAACCTTTAATTTCTATTTTCATATTTTATGCCATATATTTTCGTACTAAAGCGCTAATCTCATTAATGGTAGAAAAATTTTCCGGCAAAATATCCTCCGGGTCAATTTCAATGTTAAAGCTTCCCTCTAATGCTGCAACCAGCTGTGCAATCCCGAGCGAATCAAGCATATCATTTTCAAAAAGGTCCAGATCAAAATCTGAAATCCGGTCTTTCCCGTTGATATCTTTTAACAAATCTGCGATTTTATCCTGCATGTCAATTCTCCAATTCTTTTTTTAACAAAACCCTGTCCATCTTCCCATTAAGATTCAAAGGCATGACTTTCAATGAAATAAACTTACCGGGAACCATATAGTCCGGCACCATTGACTTTAATCCTGAAGCCAGTTCCTTTTCATCAATCGTCCCTGTATAATACATCACAATTTTATGACGATTATCATCATATACACAGCAGTTCTGATTCACTCCTGGAAGCGATGATGCCGCAGTCTCTATTTCCCCCAGTTCAATCCGATGCCCCATATGTTTAATCTGGTAATCCTTGCGGCAGATGTAAACCAGTTCTCCCAGTTCATTATATTTGACTAAATCACCAGTCCGATAGATGGTTTCCGGATATGCATGATTCAGTGGATTCTGTACAAACGCAGCCCTGGTTTTTTCCGGATTATTGTAGTAGCCATAAGCCAGACAGGTACCACGAACGCAAAGCTCTCCCGGCACATCAGGTTCAGAAACCAACCGGTTTTTGTCATCAAGGAGGAATATCTCCGTATTACGGCAAGCCTTCCCCATTGGTAACGCCTCATCATCTCTAAATTCTCTGTCAACTACATAGGCAGCGCAGACATCTGTAATTTCCGTAGGTCCATATAAATTCCCATATAATGCTTCCGGGTACTCCCGCCGCCATTGATTCAGATGTTTATTGGGCATAACTTCACCACAGAACAATATTTTCTGCAACGAATCAACGTGACGTTTGTGAAGCGCTTTCAAGTTAGCAACCAGGCATAATGCGGAAGGAACCCAGAAAATGGTATTAATTTTATTCGTTTCCATGTATTCCAGTAATTTAATGGGAAAAGCAAAATCAATCTGTGGAATAATATACATAGTGGCGCCAGTCTTCAGCATGGAATAAATATCCAATATGGAATTATCGAAATAAAAGGGCGCCTGATTTCCCAAAACCGTATTTTCATCAAAATGGAAGGTATCTGTTACCCATTCAATATAATCAATCACGGACCGATGCCCGATAATGACACCTTTGGGATTTCCGGTAGATCCTGAAGTAAACAGAACATATAAAACATCAGTATCAATAATCTGATTTGTTATCTCCTGAACTTCCTCTTCATCATATGGTTCATCCATTGCATCTTCCAGGCAGAAAACCTCAGAATCCCCGATAAATTGCTCTACCCGATCCAAGTGTTTTCGATCTGTAATCATCAACGGCTTTTCAAGCGTTTCCAATATTTTTTCTATTCTGGCCGCCGGCATCTTCGTATCAATGGGCGTATAGAAATTGCCGCTGTACGCTATCCCCATCATAGCTGATATGCAGTACGCACTCTTGTCAAGGTAGAAACACACAGGTGCATGCCATCTGCCAAAGCGCTTAATAATATAGGATGCAATATGAAGGGCTTCTTCTCTTAACGCTTTAAATGTGACCGTCCGATATTGGTCAACAACAGCAACCTTATCTGGAAATAAGGCTGCACTGTGATCCAGATAATCCGTTACAATTCTCATATGACTGAACTCCTCTATCTTTAATATCGAAGTAAAATCCTATATCCTATTATATACGATAATCATCCTCATTTTTTATCTTTCTCAGCAGATGATGCGGTCTTTTTTCTTTTTGATTTTCCCACCATACGCCAATGCGATCAATCGACTGACGGATTGAATGATTCAATCTGTCAGTGTATCCGGCAGGAATAATAAATGATTCACTCCATATTGATGAATCCACCTTGGATTCAACTCGAATCTTTATTTTTTGCTTCGCTTTCTGAACAGTTTCCTGAATCTCTTCCAAAGACGTTGATTTCCCATTCAGGGACCAGGCAAGCTCACCTTCCACGCCATATGCATATGCGCTTATTCGAACTGATTCACCGGGATACACATACCAATCATAAGCAAACTGCCCATTAACCAGAATTTGCAGAATAGAGAAAGATGGTTTCATGTTTGGAAGGATCTCCCACTCCGAAATGCCGGCATGTACTCCTTCTTTGTTCAGTATTTCAAACTTCACCCAGGTAACGTTATCCTGTGGCGGAAAATGAATCAGAGTCTCATGACCCTCTTTTTCCAAAGCCTCTATCTTGCAGGAATAGCCAGTACTGAAAGTCAACTTACCCTTGGTTATTCTGCTGTCATGTTCTATATTTCCATACAGTGCGACTGCTTCAACATGCTGAGGCGTTTCAAAATCGCACCGGCACCAGCTTTGATCATCTTCTTTATCTGGTATCCAAAGATAATCCCCGAATTTCGTTTTTTCGGATACGATATCCGTTGTATTCATCATATGGAAATCACTAAGATATTTTGCATTTCCGGATGATACTGTAATATGACCATCAAGAGCCAGATTATTGGTGCGCCTCTGCCAAAAAACTTCATCGCCATTAATCAGCTGTACCGCCCTGCGGGAAGCCTTTTGTGATAAATGGCTGCACAATGCCTTAAATAGGACATTTTTCATCAATAAATTCCTGCACTCAGAAGGAACCGGCAGACGAACCCGTTTGTTCCACTCATAAGAAGGATTTTCCGTCTCAAAATCAGTATTGCGCTGTGTATTTTTGTTAACAACAGTAGAAAGAAGGTGTCTCCCATAAAAATCAGGGATGGAATCAAACCCTGTAGTATAGCAATATCCCATCAGCACATCCGGGCGATAATCCTGTACTGTATGCAGAATCCTGTTCATAACTTCCATAAGTGCCAAATAGCACATCCGATGATCCGGATGATAATCAAAATCAGTCCCTACAATAAGTGCCGGTCTATATTTCAAGATAATATTTTTCAAATCTTTCAACAAGCTGTCCCAGTTACAGAGGTGTCCTGCACCGGTTTCTGAAGTTGCAAAGTCTTGAAAATGCCTGCATCCATAAGTATATTTATGTCCTCCCACTTTTTCTATTTCCGACGCATCATGAAGAAAGGGCGAACGCTCCCCATGCCTTCCGCCATCAGGATATCCCAGAAAATAAATATTTTCTTCTTTGACTCCTAATGTTCTTAAAGCTTTGACTGCTTCATGAATTCTAATGAAGGCCGGATATTCAGCATCTCCATTGGTAAGAAACACGCACCTGACTGGAATTTTCTTTCTGCAGGCGTCAAAAATAAGAGCTCCCGCTAAGTTAATTTCATCATCTTCATGGGGAACAATCACCATAAGACCATTTTCAGCGCTAAAATGATCATCCATTATTCTATTCATTTTCAAATCCTTTTACAGCAAGCCAAAAACATAGTGAATCGTGCGAAGTAGAATCATCATTTACTCAAATGCTCATCGCTTATCATATTCGCCATTAACAACAGCTTGAAGTAATTCTTCCCATTGTCCGTAAATACGTTCAGGACTATACTTTTCTATAGATTTCATTCCTGCTTTTCCCAATGATTCACGTAATTTACTATCTGTAATAAGTACCTCAAGAGTCTTTGCTAAATCATTTACCGATCGTACAGATAATAATCCTGTCACGCCATCTTCAATAAGGTCACTAACCCCTATCCCATCTTCAAACCCAACAACCGGAAGGCCTGCAGACATTGCTTCCACCAGAGCAAGAGGAAATCCTTCATCCCGACTGGGAAGGCAAAAGATATCGGCATTCCTATAAACCTGTGCTATATCAGAAGTAGTACCATTAACATGAATACAATCATCCATATGATGATTTTTTATCCAGATTTTCAATTTTTTTGCGTAAGGAGCTCCGGCTCCTCCCCACAATTCCAAGCTCCACTCTTTATATCGTCCGGCAAGGTGGGCAAAAGCCTGTACCAAAAGGTGCTGGGATTTGCGTGGACTTATATTTCCCACACATATAATTTTATGCTGTTTCTTAGCAATACCTGGAGTTGATTTACACATAACCGGCTTAACTGCATTACCAATAACAACTACCGGTAAATTAGGGAAGTACTGATGTGCAGTTTTGACACCGGACGGCAGGAGAAGCTGCAGTACCTTACATTTATCCAATGCATTTCTTTCTAAATCGGAAAGTACTGGAAACTGCACCGAGGGCTGGGCGTGAAGCATTTCAATCACAGGTGCCCGGCATTTTCCATCATCTATCATATACTTAGCAGAAGGAATTGAACAGGATATAACTACATCTACTGCATGGTGATTTAAATACTGATTAATGACTAATCCATACTGCCGCCCTTTGTATTTGGCATTGATTCCCTGTGCCTTGCTTTGGCTGAATAGACGGACCGCTTCCCTCATAATACGGAGCCTCGTCGGTAGATTTTCAGAAATAACCTGTTTGTCACCCTTATATAAGATATTTACCTGCTTAACTTTATTATCCAGTGGGAAATAGGGGTTCCCCTTTTTTCCATCGCGATAAAGAACAGTCACCTCATGTCCCTTATCAACCAAAGCATTGGCCAGTTCACAAGTAACTTTCTCAACTCCACCAGGCATATCTACCCAGTTTGTCCCCAGATGAGCAATTAAGATTTTCAAAATTACCTTCCCCTGTTTTTATTAAAATCTAAGCTTTTGTGTAAATCATGAAATTTCCCAACGCATCCCTTTAATCCCCAAAGAATAAGCTGGCAAAAGCTGAAACTATCCAATGAAATTATTTCTTTAACTTATGTTGGATATATAGCCGACAGAAAACGAAATGTTTGTTCCTAATCGCCCAACTGAGGAATTTTTCCTTTAACCTCCCTCTGATTGGTTCTCCTGCCATAATACGAAAGTATTTCTCCATCTGCATTCTATCTGTATTTTTTAGCTGATGTGAGTATAGGTCGAAGCAATATGACTTTACAGCAGCAGACAACGCTCTCTCACCGCAAAAACTTATTAAATCCGGATAGTGCTGCTGGCAAACTTTGTATCTATAATCCCATAACTGATAGTTATCATAATAGTATAAAGCATTTTGATGATTGGAAATAGAATTAACAGAATCATCTCTATGATGGTATAAGACCTGGGATATGACAGATATAGAAGTTGCATTCAAGAACAGATTAAGGGAAAGGTACCCATCTTCTCCTGCATAAGTAATATTTTCTGGAAATTGAATTTTGGACCATAATTCTCTGGATGCACAAAAAGTCCACAGCACACTATATTTCCCAATAGCTGAATTTCTCTTCCATTCCTCCAGCATTTGCAAATTCCCGTTGCTTTGATAGTCACTTATATTAACAATCCTTTCATCAGGTCCGGCAAATGTGACCGAGTTCCAAAGGATAATATCAGAATAATATTCCTCAATGTGTAAAAAGACCACATTCAGCCAATCCTTTTCCACATAATCATCTGCATCTACCCAGAAAATATAATTTCCACTCGCTTGCTGAAGCCCATTCCTCCTTGCAGCTGTAACCCCTTGATTCTTCTGATGAAAAACATGAATTCGAGAATCATGCGCCGCATATTCATCGCATATGTTCGCTGATCCATCAGTGCTGCCATCGTCAATAATAATGACTTCAAAATCTTTAAAAGTCTGATTTATTATACTATCCAGACATTGCCTGATATATTCCTCTGCTTGATATACAGGAATGATAATAGAAGCACTCAAGTCATTCATAACATCTCTCCTTTACAAGCGTTTTCTATTCGAAACAGCTCTGCTCAATAAATCTTCCCATTGTTTCCAAACAGTAGATGGTGAATATTTTTTCATTGTCTCATGTGCTTTTTCCCCCATATATACGCGAAGACTTTGATTATACATGAGTCTTCTCAGGCCTTCCGCCAATGGCTCTACACCATCATCCATAAGAAACCCATCCACTCCATCTGTGATAAGCTCATTGACTGCCGGACAAGTTTTATAGGCAACCACAGGAAGGCCGGCACTCATAGCTTCCGCCATTGACAACCCAAATCCCTCAAAGGCACTGGGAAACGCAAAAATATCTGATGCTAAATATTTGCTCAATACATCGTTGGTATTTCCTCTAAGAAACACTCGATTATCAAGACCTTTTGCATGAATCAAACGTTTTAATTCCAGAGTATATTCATACTCATTATCTGGCTCTGATCCCCAAAACTCCAACTGCCAGGCAGGAAATTCGTTGGCCAGCCTGCTAAATGCTTCAATCAACAGATACTGCCGCTTCTGAGCCTTGGCCAATCGAGCTACATTGATAATAGTATATTTAGGCTTCTTTACATCTAAATCTGCGATTCTTCTGTAATCTGGCACCACATTAGGTATTCGAACTACATTTGCAAGCGGAAGTCGTTCCTTTAAGGTAACAACATCTTCATTCATTAAGACCTGTGCAAAGGCACTTTTGACCAAAGCTTCTCTTTCATCCGGATCTTTCCAGTTAACAGCAGTATCTGTCGGAAAGTGAAACATGGTAATTAGAGGAATCTCCAAATCCGGACATGTACCGAAGAAAATGGCACTTGACTCCGCATCAAACGAGACAATAACATCAGGCTTGAATTGGCCTAATACTTTTTTCATTGCGTCCTTAAAATAAGAATATCTCCCCTGATTTCTCCAGTGTAAAGCTCTTTCCCGACTAAAGGGACGCACTAATTCCCTAATGCATTTAAAAAGCAATAACCCCTGAGAACCTTCTATAAAATCATTTAAATTAAGCAGCTGGACTGAATCCGCAATATGATAATAAGGATGCCCTTCATGTGTATCATAGGACAAAATGCCCACTTTATGTCCTCTTTGAACCATGGCATCAGCCATACGTGCTTCCACCTGCTCCATGCCACCATTACGGCCATTCAATGCCGCAATCCTTGCTAATAAAATCTTCATATATCCCTCAAATACTATTTCTGTTTTAAATGCAAATAACACAAAGGAATAAAGCTGCCCATTAATGCAAAGTACATACGTGCTGGAATCTTATTAATTATCGTTGTATCTACCAGCCCCTGCAGAAAAAAAGAAAGAAAAATCATGTAAACCATAATACCCCATTTTAAAGATCTTCCCATCTTGACAATTTTCGTTAATGCCATAATTGATAAGATAATGAAAATGCAATATCCGGCAAAGCCAACAAGGCCTCCTGTTGACAAAAAGAACAGCGGCATATTGTGAGGCATGGAATGCCCCTCTTCATGAATATCAGAAGGTCTATACTGACCATAGTATGCTTCTCCCCAATGTCCTGCCCCAACCCCAAATAATTTATGATCCTCCCACATAGCAATGCTTGCCTGGATCATTTGCATTCTTTCTCCCCCAGCTTTTGCAACAGAATCACCGGTTTCAGCCATTTTCACAAAATCTAGATTTCTTTCCTGTCCCATGTGATATAAAGTAAATCCGCCGCCAACAAGAATAAGTATGATAAAAATACAGACATATTTGCCAATCTTTATATTCTTATATTCTCTTAAGCTTACATATGCCCACAGCACTCCTAATACAGTGGCCCCAATCAATGCAAGCAGCGCACCTCTGGATCCAGTTAAATACAAACATACCAGCTGCATAATCATCGTGCAGACTGATAAGATTTTATAAGCATTATTTTTAACATAAACTGCATAATATCCAATAAGAGGAAGAGTCAGATTTATTATAGTTCCAAAATGATTTGGATGGGCATATGAGCTCTCTATACGAATACCAGGATTCATATACCACTGATGCAGCCCAATAACACAGGCAATGATAGCCCCAACCAGGATGCCCCACCGGAGCCCTCTCTCCGCATCATATTTAGACAAAATCCACCACGTCATAAAAAAGGGAAAACAAAGCCAAGTATAATCCATTGACTTAGCCAAATCTATATGAGTCCAATGTATAATCGAAGTAACATTAAAAACCAGATAAAATGCTATGATGCCCAATAAAATCATATAAAAAAACTTATTCCGTTTGGGTAAAAGAGAAAGCTGATGATGAAAAGAATAATATGCATCTATCATAAGAAATAAAGCGAAAAGAATCAAAGCGTAGCTAAAATAAGATGCTTTAAATTCCCATGAAATAATTATTAAAATAAAGAAAAGAAATGCGTTCGCGATTTGATTCATCCGTATACTATGTACCATATTTTCCCCTATCATGCAGATTGCGACTCAATTGCATTTAATATATTATATGATGAGTATTGTTATTTTATTGTTATTTCCCTTAAGCAAAACATTTCTAGTAAAAAAGATGATTTCTTAGAATTATCGATTTTTACTAAACCTTCTTCTTTGCTGATAGTTCACAAGCCATCTTTGTATGCTTCCAATCGGGCGAAGAATACTACAATGTTCTAATATGAGATATCTGCTTAGAGAAAGAATCCATTTCGACTTAATAACCTGATGCTTTTTGAGAAACGACGAAATTTCATTTATCTCATGACAGCTCAGTTCTTCTGTACCATAATTAAGCATATACGCTCTAATTGCCGCATGCATAGCTTTCCCTGCACATTCATTTATAAAAGCTTGACATTTCAATCGAGCAACCAGTTCATGTTCTCTCCATGCCAGAAACTGCCCATATTTAAGACGGATATATTTAGATCCTCCATTACTCATTATACTTCCCTTGTTTTCATGGCTGTAAAAATAGAGCGAATCCTTTGTAATCGCAATTTTTTTGGCACGATAAAATACATGGGGAGCCGTATACAAATCCTCCATCACCTGTCCTACAGGATAGCGGATTCCCTCCCAGAGCTTGCGCTTAAACAGCTTTGCACAGGAGAAATTTGGAATCCGATTGCGAAGAATCGCCAACTGTACATCCTCTGTCGTTTTCAAATCCGGCCAATTATCGGAATCGCAATGGATATACCCATCCGGTTCTACGCGGCTGTGTCCGCCTACAACAATATCCGCATCCTCTTCCTGAGCCATCGTATAGAGTGTCTGCAGCGCATAATCCGGTAAATAATCATCAGAATCTAAAAAATAAAAATATTCCGTATGTACTTCGTCTAGTCCTCGATTTCTGGTAGCGCTGACGCCTATATTCTTTTGATGAATAACGCGAATACGTTTATCTTTTTCTGCATATTCGTCACAGATGTCCCCACACCTGTCCGGAGAGCCATCATCAATAAGGAGCAGCTGCCAACCGTTAAAAGTTTGGCGAATAACGCTTTCAACACACCGCCGGATATAATTTTCCGCCCCATACACAGGCACGATGACTGTAATTTTTAATTCCAAAATAATCCTCATTCCTTGGTTTTCTAAAAACTTTTCTAATATTAATACCCTACTTTTCGTGTTCCATCGATCTTTGATTTCAAAAATTTCACATACCACTCCATCATTTCTCCAAAACAATGACGCCGTCTGGCATCTCTCGCTGCTTGATGGATTGCTTTCTGACTAGACGGGGCGTGAAGCGGGACATCTTTCCATGGTGAATTCGCCTTTGCTTGAGCCCAAACCTTAACTATAGGCACCGATTGATTATACGTAGTCCAAGGCTTTATAGCTCCAATAAAATGAACTAAAGAAGCCTGCATGGCGTCCTCATTTTCAATTTTTGCTTTAAAAAAGCTAGGCTGAACAAGGCGATAAGGCATATTATATTTATGTGATACAAAAAGGGCTTTATTGTCAAGATAGATATTTAGTATATCTTGATCCGGACATGGTAGCTCCGGATTCAATTCACTTTCCTCCTTTATTCTCTTCATTATTTTTTCAGTTAATTTGTCCTGATTCCACCTATTAACATCTATCAGCAAAACCCCGGAATTGAAATATTTAGCAATATGCAGCCGTTGTGCATACTGCTTTCCGCTATAATCTTCCGACACCGCCACACTGCAGCCATCCATATTGACGTTCATGAAATCCAATATATTTCCATTGCAAACAACATCTCCATCTAAATATAATATGCGCTCAGTTTTTCCCTGTACAACGTCCGGAATAATAAAACGATACATTAAAGCTGCTACATAGCGTCCGTCAATCAGATATCTAGTGAACCTGCAATATTCCGATAGAAGTTCATCATCCATATAATATAAATAAATGGATGAGTTCCATCGATCAACGAATTCCTTTAACTTCTCAAGATTTTCAGCGCCAACCTGATCAACAAATAAATGAAAAATTATATTACCTTTATTGTGTTCTACAATAGATGTCATAGTTACGCCTATCCAAGGTAAATAATTTTCCGTTCCTGTTAGAGCTACATGATTTATGGGAGGGGTATTCGCATTATTTAAATTATTACCAATATAATCCACTTTCTTCACAAATTTCATAAAACGCTCTCCTTATTTTTTAATTTCATATATCTGATTTTAGAACTATCATTGCTGTTTTCTGCCGCAACCAACAGTTAAAAGCATCTATCCTTGACAGAAAAATAAGCAACGCAATTTCAGATATTCTTATATTAATAATAAATTTATCCCAATTGTGTTTTAGATAATTCTATGCGGCTAGATTTTAATTACGAATACTGTTTATATAAAAAATAATGTTATTTATGCAGAATAACAAAAAGTATCAGAACCCTTTTTATTATATATGTATTCCAACAATAAGCAAGGATTTTCCCACATTTCCCCACACGAATCCTGAATTGCAGTAAAAACACCGTCTGAATGTATCTCTTCCTCCTCTATCCCTCCTGCAAATCCATTTCAAAAGCACTTTCCCGTAGCCGGAGCCTATGATTTTTAATTGAATATTTCTACATGATTTCACGTTAACTGTTACGTTAAAAATTGACCGTCAATAAGAAGAGGCATCTTAACGCAACAATTTATACGTTAAAATGCCTGCTTTTATCGTGCTTATTTCGTTTAACTCATTTTTAACCCAACATGTTGAGTTAAAAAATTTGACTCCATTTTTAATTGAGTTGAAATGACTGATTTGAGAATATGGAGACAATCAGACGGTCAGACGTTAGGTTGGGCGAGGTTTGATGCTTGAGGTTTGCGTCTCCATGTTCCTCAGGGCTCTGCCCAGCTCCTTCCTGCCGACCGGAATTTATCACCTTTGCAGTCACTTACTGCTTGCCCCGAGATTCTTCACTTCGTTCAGAATGACGGGTCCGGCAGGAAGGAGTCTGGCAGTTCGACAAGTACCTTTCTTACCGCTTACGACGAGCAATGCAGCACAGGGAGATTTCTCCACTTCGGTCAAAATGACAGGGCGGGGTATCGGAATTCTACGCTCTTCCCATCTCTGCTGTCGGAAATGCAGTCTTCTGATATTTCCCTCAAATCTCTTTTTCCCCACGTCAAAAACTCCTGAATCATCCCAATGTCGATGCGCGGTAGGGCTCAGGCGTACTGTTTCGATGAATCGGCCAGGGGTAGCCGCCGAAGCGGAATGTCTGTGTCGTCAAGGAAGAGCAGGTATAGCCATAGTTGCCACCATGATTGTGGGGGAGCACTGCTTAAATCGCAGAATTGAATTTCATAAGTGTTTTTGCTTAATCCTTCGTCATCAGCCTCCTTAAATAGTTTACTATTCGCGTCGACTGATTCCTTGTATTAAGCAAAAGCACAAGAATGAAATTCGATAACGATTCAAGCAGCGCTCCCCCTCGCAGGTCTTTCTTCAGGAGTTTTTGCAGGTATTTCATTGTCGGTGCACCGGGGAGACGGGATTCACGTGTGATGGTTTCCATTCTTTTTCCCCTTTTCCATGGATTATGCGCTTTAGGGGTGAAGAGAATTTCCACCAGGCCTTCCCGCCTCTCTGGCCATATAGTCTGGAGGAATGGCGGCAGGTCTCAGAAGGAAAAATTGCTCCTTGTTTTGTACTTATAAATCCATAGGCTGCCAAACTGCGAAGATGATAAGCTTGTTTGGTTTACTTGAAACTACTTGAAACGAATCCATACAAGCATGGCACAGGCTTTATGTTGATAAAATCGCATTTTTTCAGATTTTACCATCGCCTACTTGAAATACACTTGATTTCACTTGAAACTGCCTTTTCATCAGTATTATACAGGCAATCGCGTTATTTGCAAAATAAAGCTCAATGCCGCTCGATAAGTTTCTATATCTATCAATTGATTTGTCCATTAATTTTTTCCAATGGAAGATGAATAACACGTGGCAGCCGAAAAGTAACACTTATCATTTCAAAAGGTCGCACTTGCAGACGAAAAAGTAGCGCTACCGGGCGAAAAAGTAGCGTTGCCAGGTGGAAAAGTAGCGTTGCTAGACGAAAAAGCAGCGCTCGCGGACACAAAAGTAGCGTTGCCGGGCGAAAAGGTAGTGTTCGTGGGAAAAAAGTAGCGTTCGTGGGAAAAAGGTATATTGCTCAACATCCATAATGCCACCTGTAGCAGTGACTGCGAACAGCGGAAAGGACCCTGCCGGCAGCCGACAGCCCCACTATCCCACTATTTCATTCACTTTCTCATACAGCACGGTGAGGGGCAGGCCCACCACGTTGTCGTAGGAGCCGCTGATGGTGTCCACCAGGAGGGTGCCTATGCCCTGGATGCCGTAGGCGCCGGCTTTGTCCATGGGTTCTCCGGTTTCGATGTATTTTCTGATTTCTTCTTCCGAAAGGCTGCGGAATGTGACTTCCGTGGCGGTGACGGAGAGGCTGGTCTTTCCTCTGTACAGGATAGCCATGCCTGTTTTGACCACATGGGTCCGGCCGGAGAGGCTTAGGAGCATGGAGAAGGCGTCTTCTTTATCCTTTGGTTTGCCCAGGACCCGGCCTTCGAGCACTACGGTGGTGTCGGCACCCACCACGGGAAGGGCGTCGCCCTTCCGGGCGGCGGCGTCTTTGGCTTTGCCGAAGGCGTTGACGGCGCACACCAGGTCGGTATGGGAGAAGGGGGCGAAGGCTCTTTCCAGTCCTTCTTTCCTGATGAAGGCAAGGGCTTCGTCCTCATTGGTAACTTCCGGGAAATGGCCCGGTTCGATGTCCGCTTCCCAATGAATCTGCCGGATGAGTTCCCGGCGGCGGGGTGAGGCGGAGGCCAGTATGATATGCATGATTTTTATTTCCTTTCTATGCAAAAAGGGGATGTGAAAAAATGGTTAATCTTTTATCAGATAGACAGACAATCCGGCGGCAAACGCCTTATCTTTAACGAATTAACACAAAAAGGCTCCCCGCTTCAATGTCATTTCGACCGCAGCGTAGCGGAGTGGAGAAATCTCCCTCCTCAATGGCACAAACTGCATTGTGACGGGAGATCTCTCGACTCTGAACCTCAATAGAGCCAGATACTTTTGCCTTCATATCGACATGCAGCTCCGCTCGAGATGACAATGCGGAGAACAGCTTACTGCCATTTTGAGAATTTTCTGAATCTATATGCTAAGCGGAAAACGGGGCTGTGAGAAAATGATTTACATTTTTTTCACAGCCCCGTTTTCTTATTTATCACGGAGAGCCCGTTTCAGGATTTTTCCGGATGCGTTCTTTGGGAGTGCGTCCATGGGAATGAAACGGCGGGGGATTTTGTAGCTGGCCAGGTTTTGGGAGAGGTATTTCCGGATACGGGTTTCATCGAAATCGTATCCTTCTTTCATCACCACATAGGCCCATACCACCTGACCGCGGAGGGGATCGGGGTGGCCGATGACGGCGCATTCGGAGACGCCTTCTACTTCATAGATGCAGTCTTCCACTTCGCCGGGATAGATGTTTTCCCCGTTCACAATGATGAGGTCCTTCAGCCGGTCCACGATGTAGATGAATCTGTCTTCGTCCATGTAGGCCAAATCCCCGGTATGAAGCCAGCCGTCGGGTCCCAGCACTTTCTTCGTTTCCTCTTCCTTATGCCAGTAGCCCTTCATCACATTGTCGCCCCGCACCAGGAGTTCGCCCACCGTGCCGGGCTTGTAGGGACCTTCTTTTTCGGTTGCGATTTTCACTTCTACGCCGGGAATGGCGGGTCCCACGGTAAGGTATTTCAGCTTATCCGCCGGAAGGACGCTTACCACCGGCGCCGCTTCCGTGAGGCCGTAGCCTTCCCGCACGGGATGATGGAAGCGGTCATAGAAGGCCTGGGCCACAGGCTGGGGAATAGGGGCGCCGCCGGAAATGAAATCGTGCACTGTACGCATGACTGACGGTTCGCCCCGACGGGCCAGAAGGTTGTACATAGGAGGTACCATGATGGCAATGGTGATGCTGTGTTCCACGATGGTATTCATGATTTCCGTAGGATTTTTCGTCCTCACGATGACGATGGTGCTTCCATGCATGAGCCCTGCATGGATCACCGTGGTGAGCCCGTAGCAGTGGAACATGGGCAGTACGCAGAGGATTTTATCCTCCGGCTTGAAAATGACCTTTTGGGTGAACTGCTCCACGTTGCAGACGAGATTCCGATGGGTCAGCATGGCCCCTTTGGGGCTGCCGGTAGTGCCGGAGGTATAGACAAAGGCACACACATCATTTTCCGTCAAATCGGCAGGGAAATCGGGCGCTTCCGGCGCCTTCCGCTCCCGGGCCTGGAAATCCAGGTCGTGGATGTCGATGGAGGGTACGGAAACGGAAAGCTTCGTGTCCGTCACCAAAAGCATGGCCTCCGCATCCTTCAGGATGTAGTCCACTTCCCGGTCCACCAGGGAATTATTGATGGGGATAATCACGGCCCCCAGGCTCATGACTGCCAGATGCACATAAATAAACTCCGCCCGGTTGGCCGAATAGAGCCCCACCCGGCAGCCTTTCCTTACACCCATACCGTAAAGCCGGTTCCGATACAGGGAAACCAGAGCCCTGAGTTCCCCATAGGTTACCCTTTCATCGCCCTCAATGGCCACATGGTCTGAAGGCGCCTGGTTGATGATTTCATGAATAAACATAGCGCACCTCACTTCTGCTCTATTGTAGCAGATTACAGATTGTATCTCAAATGGAGTGCGGAGGGTTGACGGCCCTTTGGGCCGAAGGTTATGGCCGCCTGGCGGCGGCAGGTTGTGTAGAAAGGTTGCGATGAAAAGGTTCTTAGGATGGATGCGCCCTATGGGCGCAAGGGTTCTCAGGTTTGACGGGCCTTTGGCCCGAGGGTTATGGTGGCGGCTGGCGCCGCAATTTATAGCGGAAGCTGCTGCGCGGCTTCGGGTTCAGAGGATTCAGAAGGTTCAAAGGGTTCAGAGGGGAAGGTAGGCCCTTCGGGCGATAATTTTATAATCAGCGTTACGTTCTTGCCTCCCCCTGCTTGCCAGGGGGAGGGGGACCGCGTGAGCGGTGGAAGGGGATGGCTGCAAAGCAGCCATTCTCCCGACCCCATCGTCATTCTGACCCCGGGCTAGAATCTTGAATCTTGGTGCATGTAGATAGTGACACTTACTAGTCCACTAGCTCACTAGTCCACTAAAGAATCCCAGTCGGCGGGAAGGTACTGCTAAAAGCAGAGATGACGGCAATCAGCTGCCAGCTGCCAGCTCCTGGCTGATTCCGATTTGTACCTTTAGATTCATCAGCAAGAATTGCATTACAGTGATTGGCCGCCTCCGGCGACTCTCCCCCTTTGGTGCCTTACGGCACCACCTTCCCCCCGCTGAAGCGGTGAGACAATAAAGCTCCGCGGGCCTAATATCTCATAAGTTGCTCTAATTTAAGCACGGGTTGTTGTGCCCCCGCTTGCGGGGGAAAGGTGGTGGCGCCAGCCACCAAAGGGGGGCTGCCGCAGGCAGCATAAAACCCTCCCCTCTGAACCAGCCCGCTCTGTGGGCAGAACCCATCGGTCAGTGCGTCAGCACATGACCGATAGAACCCGGGCGCCGCAGGCGCCTGAACCCTATTGCGTCCGGGAATATGTTCAAGCGCCACTGCCCGGATTCGCCCCCTGAGCGAAGCGAACACAACCCTCAGCCTGCGCGGAAGCGCAGGGTTGTTGCCCCTCCGCCGAAGGCGGGCGCCCCCTCCTGCTTCCGGGAATACGGTAGCACGCTAACGGATAACGGTAAGCCGACAGCTGATAGCGGACAGCCGGCAGCCCCCTCATTGACATCCATACGATATCGTAGTAATATGTGGTCAATCGCTTCGATATCGTAGTATTTTAAAAAGGAGAAACCTATGAAGAAGAAAAGTCTGCTGGCCCTTGCTCTGGCAGGGTGCCTCTGGATGGGAGGAAGTGCTATGGCCATGGATGTGAATGTGGATTCTTCCACGAAGGATATGCCGGGGAAGGCAGCAAGCACTCTGCTTTCGGTACCGGTGAAGACGCCGCTCATTAACCAGATTTCCAATGTGGTGTACGAGCAGGTGCCCATGCGGGGCTATCCCAATGTGGCTATGAAGATGGATATCCTCCAGCCGAAATCGGAGAAGAAGCTGCCGGCCATTGTTTACGTCACCGGCGGCGGTTTCATCAACGCCAACAAGGATAATGGCATCCAGCTGCGCATGCATCTGGCAGAGGCGGGCTATGTGGTGGCTTCCATCCAATACCGGGTGGCGCCTACGGCTAAATTTCCCCAGCCTCTGGAAGATGTGAAATCGTCCATCCGGTATCTCAAGGCCCATGCGGAGCAGTTTAACATCGACCCTGACCGCATCGGCATTGTCGGCGGCAGCGCCGGCGGCTACCTCACCGCCATGGCGGGAACCACCAGCGGCACCGCCGCTTTCGACAAGGGGGAGAACCTCAATGTGGACAGCAGTGTGAAGGCGGCGGTAGACCTCTATGGCCTTTCCGACCTCACCCGCATCGGTGATGATTATGATGATGCAGTGAAAGAAAAGCATAAATCCGCCGGCGCCACGGAAGCCCTCTGGGTGAACGGCTCCCCGGTGTTCGGCGGGAAGGACGGCGGTATCCTGGCGGACAGGGAGGCGGCAGATAAAGCCAACCCCATCACCTATATTTCCAAAACCAGCGCCCCCATGCTTCTCATGCACGGCACCGCCGACACCGTGGTCTCCCCCAGCCAGACGGACCTCCTTTTCCAGGCTCTGCAGAAGAACCATATCCCCTCCAAGCGGTACCTGGTGGAAGGCGCCGCCCATGGCGGTATCTACTGGAACCAGAAGGAAGTGCTGGATATTATTACGGAATTCTTTGATTCCTATTTGAAATAGGGGCCACTGCGTGGCCCGGGGGTTGATGCGCCTGCAGGCGCAAGGGTTGGGCCGCCTATCGGCGGCAGGTTGTGTAGAAGGGTTGCGGTAAAAGGTTCTTAAGATTGATGCGCCCTGTGGGCGCAAGGGTTCTAAAGTTTGACGGGCCTTCGGCCCGAGGGTTGTGGTATCGCCATTGGACACGCCTGCGGCGTGAGGGTTGACGGCCCTAAAGGGCCGAAGGTTCTTAGGGTTCTTAGGTTTGACAGCCACTACGTGGCTGAGGGTTGTGGTATCGCCCTTCGGGCGTTGAGTATATTGCCGCCTGTCGGCGGCAGCGCTGCCTGAGGCCGCGAAAACCTAACAACCGCGCCTGCGGCGCGCTGGAAATGCACCCCTTTGGGTGCTATCGCACCACTTCCCCCGGAGGGGGAAGTTTTCTCGCCGCTCAGCTTCTAGACTCATAAACATCTCTATGCATAGGGGCGCTAAAATCTCCCCCTCCGGGGAAGACGCCGCCGCAGGCGGCAGAAGGGGTGCATTTCCATCGCCCGTCAGGGCGGTTGGCTTGTTTTCCTCCGGGCGAAGCCCGGTTGTATGGTTTACTCTCCGCTGCTGCCATAAACTCAAATTGCCGCCACTGCCCAGCACCCATAGTGCCCCCTTTAGGGGGGAAGGTGGTGGCGCCAGCCACCAAAGGGGGCGCTGCCGCAGGCAGCATAAAACACTCCCTCTGAACCAGCCCGCTCTGTGGGCGGAACCGGAGCCGCCCAGGGCGAAGCCCGATGGCAGCTTGAACCCGGACGCCGCAGGCGTCTGAACCTTCTTGTTTTCGGGAATACAGTTAAACACCGTAAGTGACACATACACAAAGGAGGAACCATGAACCTGGACAATACGCTGGGCTTTATCCTGGGCCGCGTTTCCAGGAAGGTCCATTACCGGCTGGATGAGATATTCAAGGCCAACGACATTACCATCGAACAGTGGGTGGGGCTCCGCATGATTCATGAAGCGGGCCCTCTCTGCCAGCGGGAGCTTGCTGACCGGATGGAGAAGAACCAGAACACCATCAAGGCCCTGGCGGACCGTCTGGAAAAGAAGGGGCTCATCGAAAGAGCCATCGACCGAAAGGACAAGCGGAATCTCACTCTCACCCTCACCGACCGGGGAGAGGAGCTTCTGGAATCCCTCTCTCCTCTGGAGGAGAAGGTGAATGAAACCATAGAAACCATATTGACACCAAAGCAGACAGAACTCTGCAAGGAACTGCTTTTGCAGCTGGAAAGAAATCTGTAAGGAACGATTTCCTATTTCATAAAAAAGAAGGGCATACCATGGCATATTACACAAGCAATGAAGAACATCCCATTGACATTTTGAATATTAAAGGACTGGAAGCAAAGGTGAAGGCCCGCATGGACCCCGGCGCCTTCGGCTATATCCGGGAAGGAGCGGAAGACGAATGGACCATGCGGGAAAATACCCGCTCCTTTGAGGACAAACACATCGTTCCCCGGGTGCTCCGCGGCATTTCCCACGCCGACCTGTCCACTTCCATTTTCGGCATTCCCCTGAAAACGCCGGTCATTGAAGCGCCTTCCGCCGCCCACGGCCTGGCCCACATGAAGGGCGAAGTGGATACCGCCATCGGCGCCGCCAAAGCAGGCACCCTCTTTGCCATGAGCACCTACGGCAGCACAAATCTGGAAGACGCTGCTGCCGCCTGCCCCGGAGCGCCCCAGTTTTTCCAGATTTACATGAGCAAGGACGACGGATTCAATGAATTCCTCATCCGCAAAGCCGTGAAAGCCGGCGTAAAGGCCATCATCATGACTGTGGACTCCACCCTGGGCGGCTACCGGGAAGAGGACATTGCCACTAAATTCCAGTTCCCCCTCCCCATGCCGAACCTGGCCGCCTACGGCAATGCCGACGGCAAAGGAAAAAATATTTCTGAAATCTACGCCGCCGCCAAGCAGGACTTCGTTCCCGCCGATGTGCAGAAGCTGAAGGACATGTCCGGCCTGCCGGTCATCGTCAAAGGCATCCAGTCGCCGGAAGATGCGGACATCGCCATCAAGGCCGGCGCCGACGGTATCTGGGTCTCCAACCACGGCGGCCGCCAGCTGGACGGCGGCCCCGCCTCCTTTGCCGTCCTCCCCTCCATTGCGGCGGCAGTGAACCGCCGGGTGCCGGTCATCTTCGACAGCGGTGTACGGAGAGGAAATCACGTATTCAAAGCCCTGGCCAGCGGCGCCGACCTGGTAGCCATCGGCCGCCCCGTCATCTACGGCCTCAACCTGGGCGGAGCCGAAGGGGTGAAATCGGTATTCGACCACTTCAATAAGGAACTGTCCATCACCATGCAGCTGGCCGGTACCAAGACCATTGAAGAAGTGAAACAGACAAAACTGATTTGAGCATACAATAAAAAGGGGCAGCACTCTTGACAGTGCTGTCCCCTTTTTATTGTGGGAGGGTTGACGGGGCTTCGCCCCGAAGGTTCTTAGGGTTCTAAAGTTTGACAGCGGCTTCGCCGCTGAGGGTTGTGGTATCGCCGCTTCGCGGCGATGAGTATATATGCCGCCTGCGGCGGCAACGCTGCCGGAGGCAGCGAAAACCATACAACCGCGCCTGCGGCGCGTGGAAATGCACCCCTTCTGCCTACGGCACCTCCCCCGGAGGGGGAGGTTTACTCTCCGTTCAGCGTTTGGACTCATAAGCATCTAAAAGCATAGCGCCGCTAAAACTTCCCCCTCCGGGGGAAGCCCCGCGAAGCGGGAATAGGGGTGCATTTCCAGCGCCCGTCAGGGCGGTTGGCTTGTTTTCCTCCGGGCGAAGCCCGGTTGTATGGTTTTCTCTCCACTGCTGCCATAAACTCAAATTGACGCCATTGCCCAGCACCCATAGTGCCCCCTGAATAGGGGGTGGCAAGGGAACTGGATTCGTAGGGAGCCGATAGGCGACTGAGAATCCAGTGACACGCTTCCCAGCGGGCAAGGTGGTGGCGCCAACCACCAAAGGGGGTGCTGCCGCAGGCAGCATACAATACTCTCCTCTGAACCAGCCCGCTCTGTGGGCAGAACCCATCGGTCGGTGCGTCAGCACATGACCGATAGAACCCGGGCGCCGCAGGCGCCTGAACCCTCTTGCGTCCGGGAATATATTCAAGCACCGCTGCCCGGATTCGCCCCCTGAGCGAAGCGAACACAACCCTCAGCCCGCGCGGAAGCGCAGGGCTGTCGCCCCTGCCCGCCAAAGGCGGGCGCCCCCTCCAGCTTTCGGGAATACCGCCCGCTTGCCGTTTAAAAGTCTGATATCTTCCCGCCGACCGCTATTTACCAGCTTCCCATCACTTACTATTCTTACCAAGATCCTTCGCTTCGCTCAGGATGACGAGGGGGAGGCGGGAAGGAGCCGTCGGCCAGCGGTAAGCCGACAGCCGATAGCGGACAGCAGGAAGCGTCTGCCGTCTGCCGTCTATCTTCTACCTTCTATCGTCTATCCCACTCACCATTCCTTCCTGAAGTTCCAGGCAATGAGGGCTCCTGCCAGGAGGAAGGCGAAGGCGGTGGACCAGAAGACGGAGGGGTAGCCCAGCCAGCGGGCCAGGGCGCCGGAGCATACGGGGCCTGCCACGTTGCCCATGAGGAATACGCTGGACACCACGCCGAAGACGATGGACCGTTTTTCAGGGGGCACGGATTTGGCGATGATGGTGTTCGTGCAGGGAGCGATGAGTCCCATGCCCAGTCCCGTAATGCCCCGCCAGGTGCCAAGGCCGGTGACGGAGCTCATCATGTACTGCATGATGAAGGTGAATCCCACGAAGAAGGTGGCGCCCACCAGAATCCGGTGGGGCCTGATGGATTCCGTAATCCGCCCCACATTGAGAGACATGGCGGCGCTGCAGCCGCCGGAGATGAAGATGATGAAGCCTACGATGGTGGCCACCAGTTCGCTGTCCGTTCCCATCATCTGTTTAATATAAAGAGGCAGAATAGGACCGATGCCGGTGATACCGAAATTGCAGAGGAACTGCATGAAAGTCATGAGCCGCACCCGGGGAATTTTCAGGAAATAGAGAATCTGGCTGAAGGTAGATTTCCTTTCCTTATCCGCCCCCTTCCGATGGATGGCGGGAAGAAATATCCGCACAGAGAGGAAGCAGCAGAACGCCAGGAAAGCAAAGAAGAAGAAGGGCATGCGGTAGCCGAAGGTGTCGGCAATGGTTCCGCCCAGGAGAGGGCCGAACATGATGCCCATCACCATGGCCGCCTGGAAATACCCCATGGACCAGGAAGTCTTCTGCTCCGGCGTCACGGAAACCACGATGGAAAGGCCGATGGGTACAAACCCGCCCACCAGTCCCTGGGCCATGCGGAGGAAAAGGAGCTGCCAGGGGGAGGTGGCAAAGCCCTGGAGCAGGGACGAGGCGGTGACCGTGAGAAGCACCACGGACATCACCGTCTTCGGTCCCCGCCGGTCCGCCTGGATGGACCAGAAGGGAGCGGAAAAGGCAATCATGAAGGGCGTCACCCCTACAATGAGCCCCGCCCAGAACGCCGCCTCCCCGGGGTCCGTGAGCCCGATTTCCGAAAGGAAAAGAGGGAGGAAAGACATGACGCCTACCATGGAAATACCGGCACCTACCTGGATAAGGCAGGTGAGATAGACAATGGATTTCCAGTTCTTCATGATTTCCTCCTTTCTATTGTGGGGGCCGCCTGCGGCGGCCCTGGGTTCAAAGGGTTCATAAGGTTCATAAGGTTCAAAGGGTTCAGAGGGTTCAGAAGGTTCAAAGGGTTCAAAGGGTTCAAAGGGGAAGGTATCGCCTGCGGCGATGAGTTTTATATGCCGCCTTACGGCGGCAGGAAAACCGTACAACCGCGCCTGCGGCGCGCTGGAAATGCACAAGCCTCTGCCGAAGGCAGCATATATACTCCTCTTTGAACCAGCCCGGAAGGCGAAGCCCTTCCCGGGCCGAACCGGAGCCGCCCAGAGGACAGCGGATAACGGTCAGCCGTCTCCACTAGTCCACCAGCTCACTATCCCACTAGTCCACTAGTCCACCAGCCCACTAGCTCACCAGTCCCCCCTCTCACAAACTGTGCGGCCCTTTCCACAGTTTTCCTTCCGCCAGGTACCGGAGGGCTTCTTCCAGTCTTTCGGCGCCATAAACGAAGTGATTGCCCCGGTTCATCTGGAATACGGTTTCCACGCCCCTTTGCTGCAGGATTTTTTTGATTTCCAGGGTGGCATCTTCCACTTTGGCCATGCGGGGATTGCCGGTTTTCTTTTCCCGATCTCCCAGAGAGAGGTACACCCGCTTCACCGCGGGATTTACGCCCTTTTCCCGGATGAAATCGGTGAAGCCGTCGAACCAGAGGGAGCCGGAGATGGAGGCGGCGGCGGAGAGGGCTTCCGACCGGGACGCCATGTAGAGGGCAAAGAGGCCGGACATGGAAATGCCTGCCATCATCCGATGAGAGACGGTGAGGCCTGACTTTCTTTCAACGCCGGGGAAAACCGTTTCTTCCAGTTTTCTCATGAAACCCTCGGCGCCGCCGGAAAAATCGTCTTCACTTTTAAAAACCTTCGGCGCCTTCCAGGGGGAGAGGTCTCCGTTCCAGTCCATACCGGACATGGACACCAGCGTGAGGGACAGTTCTTCCGCCAGATGGGCCACTTTTTCCGTCACCGGCACCGGTTCCAGGATATACACCACCCTGCCCTCGCCGCTTCCCCGGTAAATGGTGCCATGAAGGGAGCCTTCCTGCCAGTTCATGATTTCCATGGTCATTTCCCCTTGAATTCCGGTTTTCTCTTTTCCAGAAAGGCGGTGATGCCCTCCCTGAAGTCCTCGCTTCCGGAGCACTGTGCCAGATACACCGCTTCGGCCTTCATGTAGTCTTCAAAGCCTTTGTACATGCTTTCGAACATGAGTTTCTTCATATTGCCATAGGCCAGAAGGGGCCCTTCGGTGAGCTTTTCCGCAAAGGCCATGACCGCAGGCATGAGTTCTTCCTTCGTGGTGATTTCCTTCACCAGTCCCATTGCCAGCGCTTCCTCCGCCTTCACCGGGCGGCCGGTGACAAACATGTCGAAGGCCCGGTGGGTGCCTGCCATGCGGGGCAGGAAATAGACGCCGCCGGTGTCCGGGCAGAGACCGATGCCTACGAAGGCCTGCAGAAATTTCGCATTGTCCGCGGCGAAGATGAAATCGCAGGCAAAGGCCAGGTTTGCCGCGCCCCCTGCCGCTGCACCTGCCACGGCGCAGATGATGATTTTGGACATTTTCTTCATGTACAGCACGATTTCCGACAGTTTCCCCGCCAGGGGCGCCATGGATTTCTTTGAGAAATCGGGCTCATGGCAGTGGGCCTTCATATACCGGATGTCGCCGCCGGCGGAAAAAGCGCGGCCGGCGCCGGTAAGTACCAGCACCTTCACCTCCGGATTTCCTTCAGCCTTTTCCAGCGCATCCGCCAGCTCGCCGGCCATTTCCATGTCCAGCGCATTCAGCGTGGGCGCATAATCCAAAGTAATGGTTTCGATGCCCTTTGCCAGGGACGTATGAATTCTCTGATAAGCCATGACTGCCTCCTTTAAAAACAAATATACCTGACCTTATTATATCATTATGGATGAAATAAAAAGCATCCCTTCTCCAGAGCTGCTTTCTATCATTTTCTGTGTGAAATCTGCCAGTGGTGTATTTTCATGAGGAGGAAATAGGAAAACGCAATATCCGCTATTTCCTTCCGCCAGTCCTCCTTCCGGCTGAAGGCAATAATCTGGTCAATCCGTTCCTTCAAAAGCTCTACCAGACTGTCCACCGCCACCTGGACGGAAAGCTCCCCCCGCCATGCGCTTTGCAGAACTTCCGGCAGTGTGCCATCCAGGACGCTAGGGAAGCACTGATTAATTCATAGAGCCTGCTTTTATAAGAATTTTTATGCACTGCTTCGTCATGGGACTCCTTAAATAGCTCGCTATTCCCTTTCCCATTCCTCGCATTGCATAAAAATTCTAGAATAAAAGCAGACAACGATTTAATCAGCGCTTCCCTAAGGCCCGTTCCATGAACCAGCCTTTGGCCTTATCCAAAGATGAGAAAGTAAAAATGCTTTCTCATCTTTTTTGATGGAATCATAAGGAGAGTTATGAGATCTGATGATGATGGGATAAGGAAAGGGTAAACAGAAATTAAATTTCTTCATCTTTTCCACCGCCTCCTTGCATTGCAGCCTGTCCTATATTACACTAATAGTGATAACGAACAAATCGTACTGTAAATTAAGGAAGCAGGAATTTCATCGTTCCAAAGAATCCCCGCTTCCCTGAAAGACACCCAGGGAGAACGTTATGGACCGTCGCCAGCAGAAAACAAGAGCCGCTATTTTCAGCGCCTTCAGCGCCCTTTTGTCGGAAAAGCCCTACTCTAAAATCACCATCCAGGACATTATTGACCGCGCCAACATCGGCAGAAGCACCTTCTACGCCCACTTTGAAGCCAAGGACAGCCTTCTGAAGGAAATGTGCGGAGAACTTTTTGACCATATCATCGAAGGCGTCATGCACGACAACGTTCCCAGCGATGCCCACATGGCCCCCGGCGTGGAAGACCCCGTATTCTGCCATCTGCTGCAGCACATTGACGCCAATACCAACCACGTCCGGGACCTCCTCACCTCCGAAAGCAGCGACATTTTCCTGCGCTTCTTCAAATCCAGCCTGGACAGGCTCATTGCTTCCTACCTTCTAAAGGATAAAACCCCTTCCTGCCCGGTGCCGGAGGAATTCCTGCTGAACCACATTTCCGGAAGCTTCGTGGAAATGGTGCAGTGGTGGGTGAGAAGAGATATGAAGGAAACGCCGGAAGAGCTGGACGCCTATTTCCGTGCCGTCATCAATCCCCTGCTTTAAGGAAGCACTGATTAATTCGCAGAATCGAATTTCATATGTATTTTTATCCAATGCTGCGTCATCAGTCTCCTTAAATAGCTCGCTATTCGCGTCGACTGATTCCTTGCATTGAATAAAAATACAAGAATGAAATCCGATAACGATTTAATCAGCGCTTCCTTAAATGGAAACGCCGCGCTCTGCGGCGTTTTTTGATTGGCCCATGGGGCCAAAAGCTCGAAATGGGAAGGTTGACGGGGCCGGCGGCCCCGAAGTTTGACGGCCCATGGGGCCGAAGGTTCTTAGGTTTGACAGCGTCCTTTGGCCGCTGAGGGTTGCGGTATCGCCCTACGGGCGATAAGCATAAAGACAACGTTACGGGATTTCCCGCCGGACACAGTCATTCTGAGCCGCAGGCGAAGAATCTCGGTACACGGCGATATAGTCCACCAGCCCACTAAAGAAGCCCGGCCAGCGGGAAGCCGAAAGCCGATAGCCGAAAGCTGGCCTGCTCACTGCCTCACCGTCCCACTGTCCCACTCATCTTCCCCCTTTTCTCCCCTTCCAATATAGGCTATAATGGGTAAAAATATAATAAAAGCATAACAGATGGATTCCCTGCAAAAAGCACTTGACCCTTTGCAGGGAAAGATGTATATTTATCCTTAATACCCTGTTATGGAATTTTTTTACTCAAGGAGGAAATGATGGCAACCTACATTAATGAACCGGCACATACCTTTAACGAATATCTCCTGATTCCGGGATATTCCGATACGAACTGCATTCCTGCAAACGTGTCCCTGAAGACACCGCTGGTGAAGTTCAAAAAAGGTGAAAAACCGGCTATTACATTAAACATCCCCATGGTTTCTGCAATCATGCAGGCCGTATCCGGTGAAAGACTGGCAGTGGAACTGGCCAGGAACGGCGGCGTTTCTTTCATCTACGGTTCCCAGACCCCGGAAGAGGAAGCAGCCATGGTTGCCAGAGTTAAAGCCCAGAAAGCAGGCTTTGTTCCCAGCGATTCCAACCTTTCCCCTGAAAACACACTGGCCGACGTGCTGGCACTGAAAGCAAAGACCGGCCATTCCACCGTAGCCATCACCGACGACGGCACCTCCGGCGGCAAGCTGGTTGGCATCGTTTCCAGCCGTGACTACCGCGTAAGCCGCATGGACAAATCGGAAAAGGTCAAGAATTTCATGACTCCCCTTGAAAAACTGGTTACCGCCAAGTACGGCATTACCCTTTCCGAAGCCAATGACATTATCTGGGACAACAAAATCAACTCCCTCCCCGTGCTCTTTGAAGACGGCAAGCTCTACGGCTTCGTATTCCGCAAAGACTACGATTCCCATCAGGAAAACCCGAACGAAATGCTGGATGCCCAGAAACGCTTCATCGTCGGTGCCGGCATCAACTCCAGGGACTATGAAGAACGGGTACCGAAGCTGGTAGACGCCGGCGCAGACGTGCTCTGCATCGATTCCTCCGAAGGCTTCTCCGAATGGCAGAAGATTACCCTGAACTGGATTCATGAGAAATACAACGGCAAAGTCAGAGTAGGCGCAGGCAACGTGGTAGACCGTGACGGCTTCCTCTTCCTGGCTAAAGCAGGCGCTGACTTCGTCAAGGTAGGCATCGGCGGCGGTTCCATCTGCATTACCCGTGAAACCAAAGGTATCGGCCGCGGCCAGGCAACTGCCCTCATCGAAGTATGCCAGGCAAGAGATGAATACTACAAGGAAACAGGCATTTACGTACCGGTATGCTCCGACGGCGGCATCGTTTATGACCACCACATCACCCTGGCCCTGGCCATGGGCGCTGACTTCGTCATGCTGGGCAGATACTTCGCCCGCTTCGACGAATCCCCGACACAGAAGAGAACCGTAGGCGGCACGGTGGTGAAGGAATACTGGGGCGAAGGTTCCAACCGTGCAAGAAACTGGGGCCGCTACGATCTGGACGGCTCCAAGAAGCTGGCCTTTGAAGAAGGTGTGGACTCCTACGTCCCCTACGCAGGCCCGCTGAAAGAAAACGTGGAAAAAACCTGCGCTAAGATTAAAGCCACCATGTGCAACTGCGGCGCCATCACCATTCCGGAACTGCAGAAAAAGGCAAAACTCACCCTGGTCTCCGCTACTTCCATCGTAGAAGGCGGCGCCCACGACGTCATCCGGAAGGAAAAAGACGGCTCCGACCGTTAATCATTATCACAAGGAAATCAAAAAGGAAGCACTTTTCGGAGTGCTTCCTTTTTTGGTATCAAGGTAGCGACGAGAGAAAAAAAGCTGCCCATAGAAAACTCTGATTCAGCGGGCTCTTCCCTTGCAATTCATAAGAACCCTTTGTAAAATATACATGTATGGGGACGTAGCTCAGCTGGGAGAGCGTGCGGTTCGCATCCGTAAGGTCGAGAGTTCAATCCTCTTCGTCTCCACCATACCATACCATTACGCCCTGCGGGGCGTTTTTTTATGGAAAAGCGGTATTGCTTAAAAACAATTTTATGAATGAATCAATAATCAGTGCTTTCCCAGGGCTTGCACCGCTTCCTTTTTCCCCACAGCCAGAAAGGATATCCGGTCATACATTTTCCGATAAAGAAGCATGAAAAGCCCCACTTCCATGGGGAAGCAGATGAGATTCTTGATAAGGCGGCTCATAAAAATGGCAGAAGCCGCCTTGTCATAATAAAGCACCAGCCAGAGAGTGTTGAGGCCCAGATGGATAAGAACCATAATCACAAGAAAGGGAGCACAGACATAGGGAAAGCTGATTTTCCTTCCATAGAAGAAATATCCGAAAATAAAGCCTGTAAGGAAATCGGATAAGGTGAAGCCGGGGAAGAATATGCTTGTCCCCACAAGGGCCGTACCGATAAGGTTATCCAGTGCCCCCACCATGCCCGCTTTCCAGGGTCCGTAGAGGGCGCCTGCCAGGGCCATGGGCAGGAAGCCGAAGGTAATTCTTACAAAGGGTGTCTGGATAGCAAAGACATAGGACAGAAGCACCGAGAGCGCCGTAAGAATTCCCAGAATAACCATTTCCTTTTCTCTGCTTTTCTGCATCATAAAAAGACCTCCTTCATGCATGGCTGCATGGAAAGGGGTCTCCATGCAGCAGCGGGATGCAGCATGGGCACCGCAAGCCATGCTTTTCGTCCGGATGACAACTCCCCGTTCATCCGGCATTAGGGGGAAAATGCCTTTTCCCGCGCGCCCATACTTACTCTGCTAAGGAAGCGCTGATTAATTCGTTATTTGCTTTTGTTCTTGAATTTTTATGCAATGCAAGGAATAAGGCGACGCGAATAGCGAGCTATTTAAGGAGTCTCATGACGCAGCAGTGCATAAAAATTCTTATAAAAGCAAACTCTATGAATTAATCAGTGCTTCCCTAATATAAATATGGTTCAGTATAGCACGCCGGTCAAAAAATGCAATAAAAGAGCTGCCAAAGAAATAAGCGGCCATCAAGTGAGCCAAACATCACACGCCACTCTGTCATTTCGAGCGGAGGGAAGCGCCGGAATGATGCAGGCGGTTCGTGGAGATAGTGAAAAGGAGTCGAGAAATCTCCTTCCGGGCTGGCGCTCCGCAGGATAGCAGGCAATTCCCGGACGCAAGAGCTTTAAGCCCCCAAAGCATTTATCATCTATTCCGCAGCTCCGCTGGAGATGACAAAACAGCCGGCCCCTTACAGCCATCCCGAAATTCTATCTTTAGCCATGGTAAAAGCAAAAGGACTATGAAGAAATGATTCATATTCTTCACAGTCCTTTTTATCGTTTAATTTCAGATTTTATAAATCAGTACAGCTTGGCTCCGGCAGGGATATGGCGGTCTACCATGAGGAGGTTCAGTTTTTCTTCCCCTTCTTCATGATGAACAGCAGAAAGGAGCATGCCGCAGGAGTCGATGCCCATCATCTTCCTTGGCGGAAGGTTTACGATGGCAATCAGTGTCTTTCCTACCAGGTCTTCCGGTTCATAGTAGGCATGAATGCCGGAGAGGATGATGCGGTCTTCCCCTGTGCCATCGTCAAGAACGAACTTCAGCAGTTTCTTGCTCTTGGGCACTGCTTCACAGGATTTGACTTTCACTGCCCGGAAGTCGGACTTGCTGAAGGTGTCAAAGTCCACATAGTCCTTGAAGAGCGGTTCGATTTCCACCTTGGAGAAATCGATGGGTTCATTGTCTTCAGCCTTAGCCAGTTCTTCAGCTTCCCTGGCGGTCTTCTTTTCCAGTGCCGTTTCCGGTTTCATAGCCGGGAAGAGGAGGACGTCGCGGATGGAAGCGGAGTTGGTCATGAGCATGAAGAGACGGTCAAGGCCGATGCCCAGTCCGCCGGTAGGCGGCATACCGTATTCCAGGGCGGTGAGGAAATCTTCATCGATAGGATGGGCTTCGTCGTCGCCGTGCTTTCTTTCTTCCACCTGCAGTTCAAACCGTTTTCTCTGGTCGATGGGGTCATTTAATTCGGAGAAACCGTTGGCCAGTTCGCGGCCGTAGATGTAGGATTCAAAGCGGATGGTATAGCGGGGATCCTTGGTATCCAGCTTGGAGAGCGGGGATACTTCGATGGGGTGCTTGGTGATGTGCACCGGCTGGATGAGGTGTTCTTCCACATAGGCGTCGAAGCATTCGGAGAGAATCTTGCCGAAGCCGTCGAATTCGCCGTATTCCACATGGAGCTTGTCTGCAATGGCTCTGGCCTCTTCGATGGTCTGGCAGGCATCGAAATCTTCGCCGGTATATTTCTTCACAGCTTCTGCCATGGTAAGCCGCGGCCATGGCGGGGTCACGTCGATTTCCGTGTCCTCATAGGTGAATTTCATGGAACCGTAGGAAGCCATGGCGCAGGCAGCCACGATCTGTTCTGTCTGGTTGATAACGTCTTCGATATCGCCATAGGCCTGGTAGGTTTCGATGGCGGTGAATTCCGGATTGTGGCGGGTGTCCATGCCTTCATTTCTGAAGTTTCTGGTGATTTCAAAAATCCTTTCATAGCCGCCTACCAGAAGTCTCTTCAGATAGAGTTCCGGAGCAATGCGCAGGTACATGGTCATGTCCAGTGCATTGAAATGGGTGGTGAAGGGTTTCGCATTGGCGCCGCCGTAAAGGGGCTGCAGCACCGGTGTTTCCACTTCCAGGAAGCCATGGTCCGTGTACCATTTGCGGATGGCAGACATCATGGCAGCTCTCTTCACGAAGGTTTCCCGTACTTCCGGGTTCATGATGAGGTCCAGGTATCTCTGGCGGTAACGCTGTTCCTTGTCTGTCAGGCCATGCCATTTTTCAGGCAGCGGGCGCAGGGACTTGGAAAGCATGGTGAAATGGATGACCCGTACGGTGAGTTCGCCGGTGTGGGTGGTAAAGACAGTGCCTTCAATGCCCAGGATATCGCCGATATCCACCAGTTTGAAGAGGGCCCATTCATTTTCCGGAAGTTCATCTCTCTTGAAATACACCTGAATGTCGCCGGACTGGTCGCGAAGGACGCAGAAGGCTGTCTTGCCCTGGCCGCGGCGGATCATGATCCTGCCGGCAATGCGGACATGGGTTTCTTCCTTTTCCAGCGTTTCCGCTTCTTTCCTGATATCCGCTGCATGGTGGTCCCAGTCGAATTTCTGTCCGTAGGGTTCCACACCTAATGCACGGATTTTTTCCAGCTTTTCGCGGCGGATAAGCATCTGGTCATTCAGTTTCGGGCCGCTGTGCTGTTTATTCTGGTTTTTATTGTCTGTCATTCCTTAACCTCATTTCCTATCAGTCAAATCGAATCATTCTTCAATCGAAATGACTTTGTATTTCAAAACGCCGTTCGGCGTTTCTGCTTCCACCGTGTCACCGGCCTTGGCACCCATGAGGGCACGGCCCACCGGGGATTCGTTGGAAATCCGGCCTTCGAAGGGATTGGATTCAGTGGAGCCTACGATGGTCACCTTTTCCTTCAGATGTTCTTCCATATCTTCAATGACCACGGTGGAACCTACATCTACCCGGTCCTTGGTCACTGTTTCAATGACCTGGGCGGTGCGGATCTGCTGTTCCAGCTGGAGAATGCGGCCTTCCAGGAAAGCCTGGGCATTCTTTGCTTCATCGTATTCGGAGTTTTCGGAAAGGTCGCCCATGGCAATGGCTGCCTTCAGGCGCTGTGCGATTTCCGTACGTTTTGTGGAACGGAGTTCGTCCAGTTCCTTCTTCATTTTTTCAAGGCCTTCTCTGGTGACCAGAGTACGCTGCATTTCTGCCATAAGAATCTGCCTCTTTTCTTTAATACTTATACCTTATATAGACTGTCATATGGTAATTCCTAAACAGGGCATATTTCATAGTATATAGCAAAATGAAGGGTGTAGTCAAACGATTTGCACAGAGTTTCCCATTTCCCCGCCCGCCGCCATTTTAATATCCTATTATTAATAATTTCTATAGCAGGCCTGTGAAATTACATAAAAATAACAAAGCCTTCTCTTTCCTTCTCCTCCTTTGACGGAAATTTGACTCAGTATATATATTCCGTTTCCTCTGTATGGCGTTTTACATTTTCTTGACAGAATCCTCCTTTCCCCTTTACTTTTTCCTTACACTGATTTCTTCGACAGTATCTGCATAAATTGTACATTCCTCCATGCCGGTGATATAGTTAAATCAATGTTGGCTCTCCGAAAAAAGAGCCGAAAATGGAAGGATAAAATTTCGCCTTCCTTTCTGCTCCCCCAGGGAGCTGTATTTTTATACGAGAGGGGATATGTATGAAAAAAGTACTCGCAATCACTGCCGCTGTGATGGCCATGGGCGTTTCCGCCTATGCAGCCAATCCGTTTGCTGATGTTTCCACCGACGACTGGGCCTACCAGGCGGTTTCTGCCCTGTCCGACCAGGGCGTGGTGGAAGGATATCCTGATGGCACCTTCAAGGGGGAAAGGAATATCACCCGCTATGAGCTGGCCCAGATTATCGCCCGACTCATGGCAAAGGAGGACCAGCTCAATGCAGAGCAGAAATCAGCAGTGGACAAGCTGGCCGGTGAATATGCCGACGAACTTTCAAGCCTTGGCGTCCGGGTTTCCAACCTGGAAAAGAAGGTGGGAAATATTTACTGGTCCGGTGATGCCCGTATGCGCTACCTCAGCGACCCCACCATGGATAAAAAGACCGGCAATAAAACAGGAGATGTATGGGACGGTCGTATCCGCCTGAACGTAAAGGGCAAAGTGAATAAGAACACCTATGTAAAGGGCCGTCTCCTCACCAATATGTACTTCAAGAACGGCAAATCCGATGACGGCAGCACCACCATGGACCAGTTATTCGTGAACCACTCCTTCGGAAAGGCGGAAATCCGCCTGGGCCGTCAGCCCATTGTCATCGGCAACCAGAACGGCTGGCTCTACGGCAAGGCCATCGGCTTTGACGGTGCCAAACTGTCCTATGCCGACGGGCTGTGGAACGGTGCCGCCTACTACGGCCAGTTCAACGGCGGCTGGAATGAAGTCAAAGGTTCCGCTGCTGTGGAAGGTGCCGATTTCTTTGCCCTGCAGGCAGGTTATGGCGCTCCTTCCTTCAAAGCCCATGCAGATTATCTGAAGTTCCAGAGCAAGACAAATGGCTATGACAATCCGGAAATCATCGGCGGCGGCGTGGACATTCCCCTGGGGCAGAGCGGCTTTGATGTATTCGGCGACTACTACAAGAACACCTCCGCTAAAACCGATTATGACACCGCCTGGAACGCAGGCCTGGGCTACGGCAAAATGAAGGTGAAGAAGCCCGGCTCCTTCCGCCTCTCCCTGGCCTACATGGATGTGGACCGGGAAGCTTACTTCGGCGGCACCATCCTCCAGACCAACTACCTGAACAACCTGGCCGATTCCTTCGGCACCGAAAAGAATTCCTCCCTTTACAAGGCAGACAACCTTACATTCTGGAACCTCCTCGGCGAAGTGGCCATCATGAAGAACGTTTACCTCCACGGTGAATATGCCTTTGCCGGTTCCGCCACCCACGGAGAAGATCCCGATGACGGCTGGACCATTTCCCTGAACTATAAATTCTAATTCTTACATTCCGGATAGAAGGTGCAGCCTTTCTGCTGCACCTTTTCCATCGGAAAGTGCGGTGAATCCCACACCCCACTCCACAGGTCAAAAGTATGGAAATCACGTTACGTCACATCAATAAATCCTTCAGCGGAAAGCCGGTAATCCGGGACATTTCCATGACCATCAGGGACCACAGCTTCACCACCCTTCTGGGCCCTTCGGGCTGCGGCAAAACCACCCTTCTCCGCATGATATCGGGGCTGGACATGCCGGATGCCGGAGAAATCTGTCTGGGTGAAAACTGCGTCTTCTCCGACCAAAAGCACATTCTGGTGCCGCCGGAAAAGAGAAACCTGGGCTATGTGTTCCAGGACTTTGCCCTGTGGCCCCACATGACAGTTTTTGAAAACGCCGCCTTCGGCCTCAGGGCCCGGGGAGACACAAACCATCTGGAAGAGAAAGTCAGGGATGCCCTCCGGGCGGTGAACCTGGAGGGGCTGGAAAACAGGAAGCCCGACGAACTTTCCGGCGGCCAGCAGCAGCGGGTGGCCCTGGCCAGGGCTATTGCTCCCCATCCTGCCTGCATCCTTTTCGACGAATCCCTCTCCGCCCTGGACGCCCTGCTCCGCATCAAAATGCGGCAGGAAATCCGGAACCTGGTGAACCGTCTGGGCATCACCGCCGTCTTCGTCACCCATGACCAGGAAGAGGCCATGAGCATGAGCGATGAAATCGCCGTCATCCATAATGGAAAGGTGGAACAGCAGGGAGTGCCGGAATGTCTCTACTACCATCCCGCCACCGCCTTTGCCGCCCGTTTCATCGGCACTTCCAACTGGATTGATGAAAAGAGCCTCTTCCGTCCGGAAAAGGCCTCCCTTTCCCCAAAAGAAGGGGCCCGCCAATTCACCGCCCGCATCTGCTCCTCCCGTTTCCTGGGCCATGCCTACGAAATCTTCCTTACCCATGGAAGTGAGAAGTGGACCTACTGGGCTTCCAGGCCTTTGAAGGAGGGCAGTGAGATTTCCCTCTACGTCCATCCGAAAGATATTATTACTATATAATAAGGAGAAAAAAATGAAAAACTGGAAAAAGCTGTCTATCCTGGCTGTATGCTGCTCCCTGGCATTCTCCCTTTCCGCCTGCGGTACCAAGACCTCTGCCCCCGCAGGGTCTGCCGCCAAGTCGGGCGGAGACAAAAAAATCACGGTGTACATGCCTTCTCCCGCCGGCCTTGCCACCAAGCTGGCCAAGGACTATGAAAAGAAGACCGGCACCAAGGTAGAAATCTTTCAGGGAACCACCGGCGAAATCCTGGCCCGTCTGGAAGCGGAAAAGAACAACCAGGCCGCCGATGTGGTGGTGCTCGCCTCCTGGTCCGACGGTCTTTCCCTGAAGAAGAAGGGCGTGCTGGTGCCCTACAAGCCTAAGAACGCCGATAAAATGGTGCAGGATTTCATGGATAAGGACAATGAACTCACCGGCTACAGCGCCTCTGCGGTAGGGGTCATTTACAACAAGAACGTGATTCCGGAGCTTTCCGCCGACTGGAAGGAGCTTGCAGACCCGGCCTACAAGGATAACCTGGCCATTCCGGATCCCCAGAAATCGGGGGCCTGCAAGGATTTCCTGGCAGGCTACGTCAATGCCTACGGCTGGGATGCGCTTCAGGCTATGGCCGATAACGGCATGATTGTCCCCGGCGCCAACAAGGCCGCTCTGGAAGCAGTCACCACCGGTGAAAAGGGCATTCTGGTGGCCGGCGTGGACTACAATGCCTACACCGCCATGAAGAAAGGCGAACCTCTGGACATTTACTATCCCAAGAGCGGCACCATCGTCAATCCCCGTCCTGCCATGATTATGAAGAATGCGCCCCATGAAGAGGATGCCAAGAAATTCATGGATTACCTCATTTCCGACGACGCCCAGAAGCTCATTGCCGACGCCTACCTCATTCCCGGCCGTAAAGATGTGGAAGCCAAAGGCATGCCTCTCTCCAAGATTCCCCAGATTCATGCAGACTGGGATAAGATGATGGCCATTGCTTCCGACACCGCCGCCAAATTGAACGAAATCTGCAAAAAGTAAACAGGACATTCCATGAACGGACAGAAAAAACATATCCTGTACCTGCTGCTGGCCGGACTGCTCGTTTTCCTGATTCTCTGCCCCCTTCTCACCATCTTCGTGAAGGCTTTCATCATTGATGATGAGCTGAATCTGTCCTACGCCGTTTCCGCCGTGACAGAGCCCCAGAACGCTGTGATGATAAAGAACTCCCTCCTTCTGGGAGTGACAGTGGTCATCCTGTCTACCCTGATTTCCCTTCCCCTTTCCTACCTTTTCTCAAGGACAAAGCTCTCCCGGTACCACTGCTTTGACCTTCTCTTCCTCATCCCCTTCATGACGCCGCCCTACATCGCCTCCATGGGATGGATTCTCTTCATGCAGAAACGGGGGCTTTTCTCCCAGCTCTTCCCCTCCTTTACGGAAGGCATCCCCCTTTTCTTCACCTTCGGCGGCCTTGCCTTCGTCATGAGTCTCCACATTTTCCCATTCATGATGGTGCTCATGAAAAACGCCATGCTCCGCATCCCCTCCTCCCTGGAGGAAGCGGCGGCGGTGTCCGGCGCCGGTTACTGGCAGCGGCTCAGGAAGATATTCTTTCCCCTCCTTACGGGAAACTACGTCATAGGCGCCCTTCTTGTCTTCGTGAAAACCCTGTCCGAATACGGCACGCCCTATACCCTGGGGAAGCGCATCGGCTTTGACGTATTCACCACCGATATCCACCGCTATGCCGCCGTGGCGCCCATCGACTTCGGAAAGGCGGCGGTGCTGGCCTCCGTATTGGTGACCATCTGCCTTTTCCTGTGGCTTTTGCAGAACTACGTCACCACCCACCACAGCTACAGCCTTATCAGCGGGAAGGGAAGCGCCATGAAATACCATGAGCTCTCCCCCCTGGGAATGGCAGGCGCCCTTTCCTACACAGCCCTGGTCTTTCTGGTTTCCGTAGGCATTCCCTATTTCTCCGTCATTTCCACCTCCCTCATCAAGCTAAGGGGCTTCGGTCTGGCTGCGGGAAATTTCACGCTGGCCCACTATACGGAGCTTTTCACGGAAAGCGACACCGCCCTGTCGGCTCTGGGAAACAGTTTCTTTCTGGGCATTACCTCCGCCACCCTCTGCGCCATTCTGGGCACGGTCATCGTCCTTTCCGTGCGTTCCGGCACAAAGGGCATGGGAAAGACGCTGGAAGCCATAAGCCTCCTTCCGGAAATGCTTCCGGGCATTGTCCTTGTTATCGGCCTCATGCTTTTCTGGAATGACCTGTACTCCATCCTGCCCCTCTACAATACCCTGAGCATCATGGTGCTCACCTACACGGTGCTCTTTCTCCCCTACACCGTGCAGTACGTCACCTCCGCCTCCAGCCAGCTGGGCGAAAGCCTTCTGGAGGCCGGCAGGATTTCCGGCGCCTCCCGCTGGTACATTTTCCGCCGCATCACCTGTCCCCTCCTTGCCAGGGGCATCGCAGCAGGCTGGATGATGACCTTCATCATCGCCCTTCGGGAGCTGGTGGCACCAAGCCTCATTTCCCCACCGGACACCCTGGTCATTTCCACCTTCATTATGAGGGAATTCGAACAGGGCAGCGTATCCCTGGGCATGTCCATGGCGGTGCTGTGCATGGTCTTCACAACCCTATCCCTCATGGCGGTAAAGAAATTCGCCTCCCGCCTGTCCTGATTTTCATCCCTGCTTTCTCACCGGAAGGCGGGGATTTTTCATGTCTTTTCCTATAAAATATTTCTCTAGGAAACTCAAGAAAAAATATATTATTCTCATTTTCTCCCATGTTTTCTCAATTTGAAATGGAAAATTTCCCCTGTAGGGTTATTTGGGGCAATTTGGGCCCGTTTCAGGCGGCACAGGGCTAATAGAAATTTACGCTTTTTTTACATAAATGGATTTTTATACACTTCCGATTTGTTTTTATGCATAATATTCATATCCCCGCCTCCCCTGAAAACCCCGAAACGCCCATGATTGGGCCCTTCCGGGGGTTTTGTGATTTTTACCATGAAATTTCACAATACATCATGATGTATCATTCCAATCCATGCCAAACCATGATAGCCATTATTTTTTACCGTTTTTCTTCTTTTTCCTCGAAAGTTCTCAAAAGTCCATAGGAGTTCGGTGAAAAAATTTTACAAAAAATTTTGTAAAAAAGTCTTGTCATCTGATTTCATTTATGGTATATTGCAGTAAATAAAAATTCATCGCGCCCTGCCCCGTGTGCAGTTGAGTAGCGAACCGTTACCAGGTAACGGATGGTTTTCTTTATGCCCTGTTTCTTTCACCTTTATAGAAAGCAAATGGGGCTCGTGCATGCCTTGATGATTTTCATGACTGCATCATCCGGTTTACCCCGGGACAATATTTTTCCCCCAATACGCTTCATGCGGTTTGGATTAAGAAAGAAGGGAACAACCTTGTCTAAGAGCAAAAAAATGGGAGTGGTACAACTCACAACAGTAACAGCCATCAACATGATGGGTTCCGGTATTATTCTTCTGCCTGCCACACTGGCGGAAATCGGGACAGCTTCAATTTTCGCATGGATTCTGGCTTCCATCGGAGCCACCATTCTGGCCTATGCCTTTGCACGCTGCGGCATGCATACCTCCAAGGTAGGCGGCATGGGCGGTTATGCGGAGTACCGTTTCGGCAGAGCGGGAAATTTCCTTTCCAATTTCTGCTACACCATTTCATTAATCATTGCCAATGCAGCCATCGCCAGCGGCGTCGTCAGCTACGGTTCCTACGTGTTCGGCCTTACCCTTTCCCCTGTGGAAGTGTGCATGGCCACCATCGGCGTCCTCATCCTGGCAGCCACCATCAGCCTGGTGGGCCCCAAGAAATTCGGCAAATTCACTTCCCTCGGCGTTTTTTGTGTCGTATCTCCAGTGGCAGGCCTTCTCCTCTGCGGCTTCTTCTTCTTTGATACCGGTATCTATGCGGAAGCCTGGAACCCCGGAAACCTGCCATTCTACGATATCATGAAAGACTCCATTGCCGTCATCATCTGGGCCTTCCTTGGACTGGAAACTGCCTGCGCTAATTCCGACACCGTGGAGAACCCGGAAAAGAATGTACCCATTGCCGTACTGGCCGGTACACTTCTGGCAGGTGCCTGCTACACCACTTCCACTGCTATCATCGGCGGTCTCGTGCCTTACAAGGAACTGATGGCCTCCGGAGCTCCCTTCGGACTGGCCTATGCCACCATGTTCGGAGAAAAGGCAGGATACATTGTTTCCTGCATGCTGGTATGCTCCTGCTTCGTATCCCTCACTGCATGGCAGTTCACCGTTTCCGAAGTAGCAAGAGAAGCTTCCTCCATCGGGCTTTTCCCGAAATTCCTGTCCAAGGTTAACCGTTTCCGTTCCCCCTATGTGGCTATCGGATCCCTGGTGGTCATCCAGGTCATCATGACCCTCTCCACCATGAGCCCCACCCTGCTGAAGCAGTTCAATGTGCTCATCAACCTGGCCGTCATGATTAACCTTATTCCCTACCTCCTGGCCATGGGTGCCGTGGCGGATCTGCAGAAAGCAGAAGGCATTCCCCATGACAAGGCAAAGCTGGCTAACGCAGCAGCCATTGTAGGCGGCATTTACAGCTGCTACGCCGTATACGGCTGCGGCTGGACCGTCATTCTGGAAGGCGCCTTCGTGGCAGCCATGGGCCTTCTCGTTTACGCCCTCATCTCTTCCCGCCTCCGCTATGCGCCGGCGCCCAGAGTCTCTACCTATCCGCCGATTGATAAGAAATAAAAATAAAGAAAACTCCTTCGGATATCCGGAGGAGTTTTTTAATGGGGATTCATGAGCTGGTGGGACAGTGGGACAGTGGGACAGTGAGACAGTGAGACAGTGAGACGGTCAGAAGATAGATATCAGTGTTCCCTATGTATGTTCAGCCCCCTTGACAGCAACGCCGCCTCCATGGTACAGTATACACATCTTCATATGAAACTCTTCCCTGTCACCGGATAGGGAGCAAAGAGGGTTTATTCCTGCTGCAGGTAATATGGCGAAAGCCATTGAAAGGCAGGAATAAACCCTCTTTTTTTTACAGGAGGTTATACCATGAACATTAAACCCTTTGCCGTAGAAGAATGGATGAACGCCTATGAAACAGGCGCCAGGTACAACATTGCAGAAACCTGCGTGGATTCCGTTTCACTGGATGAGCTTTTTGAACTGTCCGGAACCGATAAGGAATCGTTTCTTAACAAACTCTGCGCCCGCCGTCTCACCTATGGCGACATTGAAGGCTCCCCGGATTTGAAGAAGGGTATTGCATCCCTGTACCGCACCATAAAGCCCGGTGAAATCGTCCCCACCCACGGCGCTTCCGGTGGCAACCACCATGTGTTCTACTCCCTTATCAATCCGGGGGACAAGGTGATTTCCATCATGCCCTCCTACCAGCAGCTCTACTCCATTCCCGCCTCCCTTGGGGCTGATGTGAAAATCATGCACCTCCAAAAGGAAAACGGATACCTTCCGGACGTGGAGGAACTGAAAAAGCTGGCCGAAGGCGGCGTGAAAATGATCTGCCTGAACAACCCCAATAATCCCACCGGCGCCCTGATTCCGGAGCATATCCTTGAAGAAGTGGTGAAGATTGCCAAAAGCTATGACGCCTACCTTCTGGTGGATGAAGTATACCGCCACCTCACCCAGGACGACGAATGGCAGCCCTCCGTTGTGGATATGTACAAAAAGGGGATTTCCACCTCCTCCATGTCCAAGGTATTCTCCCTGGCCGGCGTCCGGCTGGGCTGGATTGCCACCCACGACAAAGAGGCGCTGAAGCTGCTGTGGTCCCACCGGGATTACAACCTCATCAGCTGCGGCATGATTGACGATGCCATTGCTGCCCTGGCTCTGGCTTCCAGGGAAAAAATCCTTGAAAGAAATAAAAAAATCGTCCGGGAAAATCTGGCCATCCTGGACGACTGGATGAAAAAGGAACCCCATCTTTCCTATGTGAAGCCCACAGCCGGCACCACCGCCCTGGTGTACTATGATTTCCCCATAGACTCCTACACCCTCTGCCGGCAGATGTATGACAGCTGCGGCGCCTTCGTCACTCCCGGCGACTGCTTCGATGAACCCCGCTCCATGCGTATCGGCTACGCCGCCGACCGGGACACATTAAAAAAAGGCCTTCAGGCCATGAGCACCTTCTTCCGCTCCCTGGAAACAAAGTAACTCTCTATCTTCTACCTTCTATCGTCTTTCGTCTTTCGTCTATCTTCTATCGTCTATCTTCTATCGTCTTTCGTCTATCTTCTATCTTGCCTTTTCCCCTGCCATATGGTAGACTGCAGACAATAAAACCTTCATGGTTGTGGATTTTTTCAGAAATTTCTGTTTTCGCCGCACAGTACTTCATAGAAGTGCTGTGCTTTTCTTTTGGAGGAAATATGCACAAGGGATTCTATGCATTGATTGTATTTTCTGCCGGTGCCTGCTACGGGGTGCTGTCCACCTTCGTGAAAACGGCCTATGCCGCCGGCCTTACCCTCACCGATGTGAGCGGCATGCAGTGCCTTTTCGGTATGGCCTTCCTTTGGCTTTCCGTCCTCTTCACCGTAAGAAGGATACCCTCACCCTTCCAGATTCTTTCTCTCATGGCCATCGGCATTCCCATGGCCCTCACCACCATTTTCTACTACCATTCCCTGGAAAGCCTGTCCGCCTCCCTGGCGGTGGTCTTCCTCTTCCAGTCCATCTGGATGGGCAGCGCGGCGGAATCTTTGATTTTCAAAAAGCTGCCTGAAAGGAAACAGGTCATTTCCATCATCCTCTGCCTTACGGGCACCCTGCTTTCCGCAGGGCTTCCGGAGGGGGAAACCCATTTTTCCTTTTCCTCCGGCATGGTATGGGGCCTTCTTTCCGCCCTATCCTACACCACCATGATGTGCGCCAGCTCCCTTCTGGGAAAGGGCGTGCCGCCTGCGTTGAAGGGCGCCCTCATGTCCACCGGCGACACCATCCTGACCTTTCTTCTCCTGCCGCCGGTGTTTCTCCTTGATGTCTCCTCCTGGCCGGTCCTTCTTCCCTATGGCCTTCTCCTTGGCATTTTCGGCGTAGCCCTGCCGCCCTTCCTCCTGGCCTGGGGCATGCCCCACGTGGGCCCGGGCCTTGGAACCATTCTGGCGGCGTCGGAACTCCCGGTGGCCCTTCTCATGGCCCTCCTGGTGCTGGGCGAATCCATCACGCCTCTCCAGTGGGCAGGCATCGTCCTCATTGGCCTGGGAATTGTGCTTGGGAAGCACTGATTAATTCGCAGAATCGAATTTCATATGTATTTTTATCCAATGCTGCGTCATAAGCCTCCTTAAAT
>ENA-ORCP01000275-ORCP01000275.1-human-gut-metagenome-genome-assembly--contig:-NODE-275-length-45765-cov-4.883208_pt1 | contig 45765 bp, 42 predicted proteins | sample MGYA00242990_ERZ507991 | MGnify/ENA primary metagenome ERZ507991 (study PRJEB26167, sample SAMN06115496) | human gut metagenome | host: Homo sapiens | place: China:Henan | collected 2015-05-07 | study... | reverse complement strand
ACGGTGATAACTGCTTCTGTTACTTCCTGACCGAGATAGTCTTCGGCAGTTTTCTTCATTTTCTGAAGAATCATTGCTGAGATTTCCTGAGGGGTATATTCACGACCGTCAATGTCAACACGGGGTGTGCCATTGTCGCCGCGAACCACTTTATAAGGCACGCGTTCAATTTCGCTTTTAACCTGATCGTAGGTTTCGCCCATGAAACGCTTGATAGAGTAGATTGTGCGCTTAGGGTTAGTGATGGCCTGACGTTTGGCGGGGTCACCTACTTTACGTTCGCCACCGTCAACGAATGCCACGATTGAAGGAGTGGTGTTGCGTCCTTCGCTATTGGGTATTACAACAGGGTCGTTACCTTCAAGTACGGCCACGCAAGAGTTGGTTGTTCCAAGGTCAATACCAATAATTTTTCCCATAATTAGAAAGTTTTAAGTTATATTGTTTCGAATTTTGATTATCAATGTCGGAACGGATAACTCTGCATGTGCTTGCGAGAGCGCTTCGTTCTGTCACTGAATAAAACAAATTTTGTGCCAAAAAAGTTGAATTGAATTCAAATATCTCTTTCGCAAGGATTTAACATTAAAACTTCACGATGACAAAATTTGACATTTTGTCACTTTTCATGACATTATTCCGCCACGGCGTCCTCCCGCGCGTCCTCTGTCGAAATCTCCGACTCACCTTGCTCCGGAGCCACTGAAACGCTATCAGGTTCAGTGTCGACGAGGTTCTCAGTGTCCTGGGCCTCCAGGACAGTTGGGTCTGTGTCAAGCATACGGTTTATCCTGGAGGAAGCGGCAGAAGATGCAGCATTGAACACATTAAATACAGAAGTGACATCTGTAATGCGGTTATCGCGAATATATTGCTTGATGTTTTTGTTGAAATACCGGAAATCGATAACGTGGATTTCTTCAAATGAGAAAAAGAGATAACCGGGTACCGCATTTCCGTAGCTATCCTTTATCATGAGCAGCCGCCGTCCATTGCCAGCAGAAGTCTTGACCTTCACAATTTTTGAATCGCCTCCCATAAAAGTGTTGTATGCGCCACTGCTGCCATTGCTGAATTTATAGAAGAACGGGCCGGAATGCGGTTTCGATTCTGACCTCACGGCATATTTCTCATCAAGCGAATAATTTATATAGGTGGTACTATATGAGGTTCGCGGCACATAATAAACAAAGTCCTCCGGCGAATTCTTAACCGTGATATCGTTGGAGTAACCATACATTGACCCCACAAAACCATGAACCACACGCTCATCATAATCCGAAAGCTGCCGGAACGGTACGCCGGCCTTGTGCGCTAACTGCTCGGCCGCATAGAACGCTCCCCGTGGAGCCCAGTGATGGTCGGTTCTAAGATAAATCTCTTCATTCTGATGTGCTGCAAGCGCCGAATAGACATCAACATGACTCACCCCTGACAACATTGACGCAACACGTTCAACAAACGGTTTTTGAGGCCGTGTATAGCTACGCGCCTCATCCGGACAGTAAAACTCTATAGCCAACGGTATGACCATACTGTAGACCCTTACTCCGGGCAGCTCAAGCTTCAGACGGTTCATAGCCTGCGCATAAGAGTTTCCTCCGCCTCCGCCAAAAGCCATCAGTGCCCTCATATTATCTCCTTCACCTACCACGAATATGCCGGCAGCCGCGATTTTACCATTCTCTTCAGCCAAATTCTCCGTCACTGCCGTATCCGGCTGCAAATCCTGTGCCGCTGGAGTTTCAGCATCTGCCAAAATGGCAGATTGCTCAGGAGCATGAAAGGTTATGCTATTGCCTGCGGTCAGTTTAAAAAGATGCCGCAGCTCCATGCTTAGCGTCATGAAATCGTCTCTGAATGGCTCGCTGTCGCTGAACCAGCGCGATATTTCACCGGGATACTCATTTTTTAACAGTTTGTCGACCGTAAAATCGGGAAAGGTGGCAAGCTCTCGTTTCTCAAGCTCTGAGTAGACGCTTCGGGGAAACAGAAGAAACACCGCTGTAAGCGCAAAAAATGCAGCGCCTACCAAAAGCAAATACATTTTATGATGGAGCATACGTTAGTCTTTACAGTCGAGCATGCGGTTCAGTCCGGCGGCTGTCGATGGAGTGTAGGCATGGCTCAGGTTATTGATGAATATAATATCCGTGATTCCGTTTTGAAGCGCATAATTCTTTATGCTGTGATTGAAATAGCGGAAATCGACAACATATATTTCCTGGAACGACCCAAATAGTGCCGGAGCTACGGCATTCCCGAAACTATCCTTCACAATCATGAGCTTGCGTCCGTTAGGGATTCCAGTGGTGACCTTCACTGTGCGTGTGTCACCTCCCATGAATGTACTGTAGGCCGCAACGCTTCCATCCTTGTAATGATAAAAGAATTCATCTTCATGCAGCGGCGACTCCCCTGTCACTCTCTGCTTGCCATCAAGCCTGTAGGTTATAAATTCGGCCTTATAGGCCACATCTTGCGGCACATAATAAACAAAATCTTCGGGCGAGTTCTTTACCGCTCTGTCCTTTGAAAACTGGTACATAGTGCCAACATAGTTACGCACTGTGTCAGGCTCAAAACTCTCCAGCGACAGAAACGGCACTCCGGCAACATCGCTGAACTCCTCGGCGGCATAGTAAGCTCCGAGGGGCGCCCAGTGATGATCGGTCCGCGAGTAAATCGGCTCGTTTCGATGATCCCACAACGCGTAAAAAACATCAACCGGGACCACTCCTTCATCCAGCGCATCGTAAATAATGTCTATCGCGTCGGCCTGATTCGATGTTGGGAGCGGCGAATTTTCCGGACAGTAGTAAGCTATAGCGAGAGGCACAACCATTGAATAAATATTGATTGAATCAGGCATTTCAGCCCGATAGCGGTTGATTGCGGCAGCATAGTTCGCCCCATTATGAGGCACAGTCTTGAAGGTTGACATAGCTCTGACCACACCGGCCGAATCAACAACTATTATGCCCCGCTGCGCCTTGCGCACTGTAATCTCAACCTCTTCAGGCTCATCCTCCTCTTCTTCAAGGTCTTCTTCAGTTTCCTCATCCTCTCCATTCTGTTGGTCAGGCGACTGAAATATTGCGATTGGCGCAGCCACAACAGGAAGCGGACAAAATGACATGAGGGCGAAAACGAAGATGCAAACAACGGATTGAATCTTTTTCATAAATATTTAAACGAGCTGTCAGAAACGAGTGTAAATAAATGGATTATTGGTAGCGCCGACAAGCATGGCCACGCATACCACCAGTAGTGCTATGCTTACCAATGCCCTACCGACGGATAAAGTGCAACGTCCTGCCAGACCTAACGATGAGGCCATACGGTCTGCGAACTGCTCGGCATAAGAGCGCAACGGCATGCAAAGAAGAAGCGCCATTATCCATATCCAGAAATTATCCATAATAGCTGCGCGTTCCTGAAGCCCCGCAACATGAGGCGTCAATCCGGTAAATGATTTGAAAAACGCAGTCATTGAATCAAAATTATCAAAATAGAATATTCCCCACCCGACCACAATAATCAGCAGACTGTAGAGATATAGGAAAGGCCGCGGAATAAGCGTGTGATACGGAAGTAGGCATTTCTTTTCCACCATCAGAATGAGGCCGAAATAAAGTCCCCACATTACGAAATTCCAGCTTGCGCCATGCCACATACCGGTGAGGAACCAAACGGTAAGTATGTTCAGGACCTGATGCCGGCGGTTGCCGCCCATTGGGATATACACGTAGTCCCGGAAGAAACTGCCAAGAGACATGTGCCATCTGCGCCAGAATTCAGTGATGGATTTGCTTACATAAGGATGATTAAAATTCTCATTGAAATGAAAGCCGAGACTCCGGCCGATACCTATGGCCATGTCAGAGTAACCTGAAAAGTCAAAATAAATCTGAAGCGTAAAAGCTATTATTCCAATCCACGCCCCTGCCATTGACAAATCCCCAAGGTGATTCACAAGAAAAGTTTCGGCTACTTCCGACATTATGTTGGCAATAACCACCTTTTTGGTGAGCCCGATAACAAATCTGTAGCTTCCTTCGGCCACATCCTGCGAAGTGACGGTCCGTTGGTAAATCTCTTTTGCAACAGTGCCAAACCTCACTATGGGACCGGCAATAAGCTGCGGAAACATAGCGATATATAGCAAAAGGTCAAAATAATTCTTTAAGGCCGACTGCTCTCGGCGATAAACGTCAATCAGATACGATATGGACTGGAACGTATAGAAACTGATACCAATCGGAAGTGCCAGACGCGGCACATCCAGGTGCATTCCGAACGCTCCGAGTGTATCGGCAAAAAAGCCAAGATACTTAAAGCTTGCAAGAACAGCGAGATCAAGCGCAAGCCCCACGACGAGCCACGCTGTGGCCGAACGCCCGGATGTCATGGAAAGAGCCAGACCGGTCAAATAATTTATCAGCACGCACAGCAGCATCAGAAGAATATAAACCGGTTCGCCCCAGGAATAAAACCCCAGAGAGAAAAGCATCAGCACAAAGTTACGCACACGCATTGAAGGACCTCCCAATTTCCCAAGAGCCAAACGTTTATCAACCAATGTCGCAAGCAAATACAGAATTATAAAGGCCGGAAGGAAAACGAATATGAATAATAAATCCGAAAATACCATTGCAAGTGATTAGGAAACAGTCCGCAAAATTAACAACATTTTTAGATTCAACCAACAGCATTCAGCATAAAATACCAATCGTTTCTCCATTTGTCACACTTACAAGATTTGCTAACGGCGACAAGGGATATTTTTCGGTTGAGCGCATTGTTTTACAAATAATAATTCTTAAATTTGCGAAAAAATTTACTATCTATAATAAAGTATTCAAAACCATGGACATTTCCCACATTGAACACGTCGGCATAGCCGTAACTTCACTTGATGAAGCAATACCTTTCTACGAAAACATGCTCGGTCTCAAGTGCTTCGCCATTGAAGAAGTAGCCGATCAGAAAGTCCGTACCGCCTTTTTCAAAGTCGGCCAGACCAAAATAGAGCTTCTTGAGGCCACAGCCCCCGAAAGCGCGATAGCCAAATTCATTGCCAACAATGGCGGCCGCGGCGGCATACAGCACATCGCATTCGCTGTTGAAGATGGCGTTGCCAATGCGCTCGCCGAAGTTGAAGCCAAGGGTGGACGCCTCATTGACAAAGCCCCCCGCAAAGGCGCTGAAGGTCTCAACATTGCATTCCTTCATCCCAAGAGCACATGCGGCACTCTCGTGGAACTCTGCGAAGACCCTAACAAATAACAAACCATTCTAACGAATAATCATAACCATAGAGGCCTCGCGCTTGAGCCCGGCCTCTTGGCTTAATTAAACCATATCCAACAATTACCAATGAGTAATCAGCTTGAAAAAGTTCAGGAGCTTATAGCCCTGCGCAATGAAGCCCGCCTGGGTGGCGGCGAAAAAGCCATCCAGAAACAGCATGACCGTGGCAAATATACTGCACGCGAACGTATTGCCCAACTTCTTGATGAAGGCTCTTTTGAAGAGATTGACATGTTTGTGCGTCATCGCTGCTACAATTTCGGACAAGAGAAAAAATCATTCCTCGGCGACGGCGTTGTTACCGGTTACGGCACGATCGAAGGTCGCCTTGTTTATGTCTTCGCTCAGGATTTCACAGTGTTCGGTGGCTCGCTCAGCGAAACAATGGCCTTGAAAATCTGCAAAATCATGGATATGGCCATGAAAATGGGTGCTCCCGTTATCGGCCTTAACGACTCGGGCGGCGCACGCATCCAGGAAGGTATTAACGCATTGGCAGGCTATGCCGAGATTTTCCAGCGCAACATCCTTGCCTCTGGCGTGATTCCCCAGATTTCCGCTATACTCGGCCCGTGCGCCGGCGGTGCGGTTTATTCTCCCGCACTCACTGACTTCACAATCATGACCAAAGGCATTTCATATATGTTCCTCACGGGTCCGAAAGTTGTGAAAACCGTAACGGGCGAAGATGTTACCCAGGATGCCCTCGGCGGCGCTGAAGTTCACTCTTCAAAAAGCGGTGTGGCTCATTTCGCTGCCGAAGACGGCGAAGACTGCCTCAAGATTATACGCAAACTGTTCAGCTACATTCCTCAGAACAATCTGGAAGAGCCCCCGTTGCTCCCCTGCTCTGACCCCATTGACCGTCTGGAAGATTCCCTCAATGACATCATTCCTGACTCGGCCAACCGCCCCTACGACATGTACGAAGTTATCGGCGCAATCATTGACAACGGTGAGTTCCTTGAAGTACAGCGCAATTATGCCAAGAATCTCATTGTGGGCTTTGCCCGTTTCAACGGACAGGCAGTGGGCATCGTAGCCAACCAGCCTAAGTTCCTTGCAGGTGTGCTTGACAGCAATGCTTCGCGCAAGGGCGCACGCTTTGTACGCTTCTGCGACGCTTTCAATATTCCTTTGGTTACTCTCGTTGACGTCCCCGGATTCCTTCCCGGAACAGGACAGGAATACAACGGCGTTATTCTCCACGGCGCAAAACTGCTTTACGCATTCGGCGAAGCCACTGTGCCCAAAGTTACCGTTACTCTTCGCAAAAGCTACGGCGGCAGCCATATTGTGATGAGCTGCAAGCAGCTCCGCGGCGACATGAACTATGCATGGCCTACTGCTGAAATCGCTGTTATGGGCGGTGCCGGCGCTGTTGAAGTGCTTTACGCAAAAGAAGCCAAGGCATCCGATGATCCCAAGAAAGTGCTCGCAGAAAAAGAAACCGAATACAACAAGCTCTTCTGCAATCCTTACAATGCTGCAAGGTACGGTTATATCGATGACGTAATCGAACCTCGCAACACCCGTTTCCGCATTATCCGCGCTCTTCAGCAGCTTGCCACAAAGAAAGTGACCAATCCTGCCAAGAAACATGGAAACATTCCTCTGTAATGTAAGTATTGAATTGCAATCACATTTAATCATCAACCGTTCTTTACAGAGAATCACCTCATGAAACATAAATTTATTCTAACGCTCCTGATTCTTGCCGGATGCATATCGGCCACGTCAGCACAGAGCCGCCGTAATCTGCGCATCAATGAAGTGATGGTGCAGAACGACAGCAATTTCGTTGACGATTACGGCCATCATTCAGCCTGGATCGAGCTGTTCAATACCACTCACGCGCCGCTTAACATTGCGAGCGTGTTCATCACCAATAATCCCGAAGTGCTCAACAGCGAGCTCAGCGTCAAGGAACGAAAAGCCTTGATGTATCCTGTGCCCTTAGGCGACGTGCTCACCAAAATCCCCAAGCGTCAGCATGTAGTGTTCTGGGCCGACGGACGTCCCACTCTCGGTACATTCCATGCCAGTTTCACCCTGACTCCCGGACAGGACAACTGGGTTGCTGTCTACGATGCCGATGGTCGCACTCTGATTGACTCCATCACAGTTCCTGCAGCGCTCCAAGTCAATCAGTCATACGGACGCATTGTTGACGGAGTTGGAACCGACGCTTCAGCATGGCGCATCAATGACGACACGGCTTCCAAACCCGTCACGCCAAGCAGCAACAACAAAATACGCGAAACGAATGACAAAATTGACCTTTTCGCAGAAAAGGATAAAAACGGTTTTGCCATGGCCATCATGGCTATGGGAATTGTGTTCACTGCGCTATTGCTTCTGTGTGTATGCTTCTACATCATCAGCAAAATAGGCGAACGCGTTTCAAGCCACAACAAAGCCGCCTCTCAGGGCACCAAGGTTTCCGAGCTCACAAAAGAAGAGCGCAAAGACCATGATTCCGGCGAGGTAATTGCAGCCATAGCAATGGCGTTGCATGAACATCTTGATGCACACGACCGCGAAAACACAGTGCTGACCATCAACAAGGTGCGCCGTGCTTATTCGCCATGGAGCTCTAAGATTTACAGCCTGCGCCAACTTCCCCACAAATAAAAAAGTGAGGCGCTGACATTACAGTTCAACATTCAAAATTTAATCATCAGATGAAAGAATACAAATATAAAATCAACGGAAACACCTATAAGGTAGCCGTTGGCGATATTGACAACAACATGGCCGAGGTAGAAGTGAACGGCGTTCCCTACAAAGTAGAACTCGATCAGGAAAAGAAACCTGTAACCATTATCAATGCCCCGCGTCCTTCGGCCGCCCCCCGCACAGCCGAAGGCACTAAGGTGATTTCAAAACCTGCGCCGTCTGCAGGTTCTGGCCACAAAGTCACTGCCCCTCTTCCCGGTACCATTGTTTCCGTCAACGTCAAAGTAGGTGACAGCGTTAAGGCTGCCGACACGGTAGTGGTTCTTGAAGCCATGAAGATGGAAAATGCCATCCATGCCGGACGCGACGGCGTTGTTTCAAACATTGCAGTCAATGCCGGCGACGCTGTACTTGAAGGAGCAACTCTTATCACCATTGGCTAATCATAATACAGATTCAGAATTATGAAATTCGGTGATTTTTTGCTTTCAAACCTGCAACAGTTCTGGGAGCTGACCGGCTTCCATAACGCAACATGGGAGCACTTCGTGATGCTCGCCGTGGGACTCTTCTTCATTTGGCTCGCCATAAAGAAAAACTTTGAGCCGATGCTTCTCGTTCCTATAGGCTTCGGTATGCTTATCGGCAATATTCCGTTTGACACTACCGCCGGCCTTGAAATAGGCATATATGAGGAAGGTTCAGTGCTCAATATCCTTTATAACGGTGTGAGTGCCGGATGGTATCCCCCGTTGATTTTCCTCGGTATCGGCGCTATGACCGACTTCTCGGCTCTTATAGCAAATCCCAAGCTAATGCTCATAGGCGCTGCCGCACAGTTCGGCATTTTCGGTGCTTACATGGTGGCCCTGCTTCTTGGATTCGCTCCTGACCAGGCCGGTGCAATCGCCATTATCGGTGGTGCCGACGGTCCTACCGCTATCTTCCTTTCATCAAAACTCGCTCCCAACCTCATGGGTGCAATCGCGGTTTCGGCTTATTCCTACATGGCTCTTGTACCTGTTATCCAGCCCCCAATAATGCGACTGTTCACAACCAAGAAGGAGCGACTTATAAAGATGAAACCGGCTCGCGCCGTGTCGCAGAATGAAAAGATCATATTTCCCATAGTAGGTATGATGCTCACATGCTTCGTGGTGCCATCAGGCCTTCCCCTGCTCGGTATGCTCTTCTTCGGCAATCTGCTTCGCGAATGTGGCGTGTGCAACCGTCTTGCAAAAACTGCCTCAAATGCTCTCACTGACATTGTCACAATACTTCTCGGTATGACGGTAGGAGCCTCAACTCAGGCGTCGGAATTCCTTACTTCGCAGACAATAGGCATCTTTGCTCTCGGTTTCATGGCCTTCATCATCGCATCTTCAAGCGGTGTACTCTTTGTCAAGCTCTTTAATCTTGTGCTTCCCAAATCAAAGAAAATCAATCCGCTTATCGGTAATGCAGGTGTTTCGGCTGTGCCTATGTCGGCACGCATCTCCAACAACCTCGGTCTGGAATATGACCCCAGCAACTATCTGCTCATGCATGCCATGGGTCCGAACGTTGCGGGCGTAATCGGTTCCGCCGTGGCTGCAGGTGTGCTTCTCGGTTTCCTTGCATAAAATTCCGGCAGTTGCAGCCATTGAGGCAACTGTCTTAACAGACTAAAAAACAAATCAAGCGTGGACTGATGCTATGACTGACAACGTCAAAAAGCATCGGTCCACGCTTCTTGTTTAGAACCTTTGCTGCCGCCCACATGTTTATATAACATACGAGGGTTAATTCAATGGAATGCATCCAATGGAATGGCCTTCAAATAAGCTCAACAAATTTTGAGCGCATTATCATAGAAAAGCTGCACTTTGACCTCTTATTTATCAGCCATAGAAATGATTACACAGAAAGTTATTGACCAGTTATACAAAACGTTCAAGAAACCGCCGGCGTCAGCCGATGATCTTGAGATTGAATTGCTTTTTGCTCATCTATTGGACTTTCATGATATATCAATCGATAATCAGGCCAATCTTATATTAGGTGACTTGCCGGAAACCTCGCCCTTTCGAGTGATTCCTCTTTCGCACATCCACGCAATAGTGGAATTTGAGAACAAAATAGCCATTGTGATGCACTCTTCAATTGTTTTCCTAAACAAAACCGATGCACGCTCGCATGTGCATATAAGAATGCCAAAACAGTCACTTTTCGACAAGATATTCAATCACCGTGACCCTGAGGCATAAACTTATTATCTAAACTATATGAACACACAAGATTTATTTGACCTAACAGGAAAGGTAGCCGTTGTCACCGGGGGCGGCGATGGCATAGGCCGCGAAGTGTGCCGCATTCTGGCATCGGCGGGAGCATCTGTAATGGTCAGCGACATATCCTGCGAAAAAGCAAAGATTACCGCTGATAAAATAACAGCTAAAGGGGGCACAGCAGCCTTCACTTCATGCGATGTGCTGAATGACAATGACCTGCAAAAGCTAATTGCCGATACTGTGGATAAGTTTGGGACCGTTAATATTCTTGTTAACAATGCCGGGCTGGGAGGAGGCGGACGAGAAAACCCGTTTAAGATTGACCGCGCATACGTGGAACGCATCTATGCAATTAACGTTTTCGCTCCGTGGGTTCTCAGCAAACTCGCCGCGCCCTACATGGCTGAATCAGGCTACGGCAGCATAATCAATCTCACTTCCATGAGCAGTGTGAACACCAGTCAGGCAATGGCCATCTACGGTTCATCCAAGGCAGCACTCAATCATCTGTCGGCCAATCTTGCCTATGATTTCGGATCCCTCGGCATACGCGTTAATTGCGTTGGGCCTGGTGCCACACGGACAAAAGCCCTCCTTTCTGTGCTAACGCCTGAAATCAACGAGCGAATGCTTGCCCACACTCCAATAAAACGTCTTGGCGAGGTAACCGATATTGTCGGAGCCGTTCTGTATTTCGCTGCCCCAATCTCGGAATGGGTAAGCGGTCAGGTGCTGATGGTCAACGGCGGTGGCATTCAAACACTTGATTAGAATCGCTCGACTTGCCACCTTATGCAGGTAAAATGTATTGCGCCGAGCAGCCGAAAGCAGTTGGCTCAGGGTTGTGCAACTGTGTGCTGTTTAGATAATTAAGGGTGGCTTAAAGCCCCCCTTAATTAGGGAGCTGCACAATTGAAACAGTACCCTCATTCTTGATGGAACCCTTTGATACTACAAAGTCAACATTATCTTTTCTCACCGCTCCGGAGTTATTTGCAAGAATAAGGATACTCATGGCTGTTTTCCCTATTGTGACCATAGACCAATCATGAGAACTGTAAGGGGGTCGAAGGCTTAAGTCATCGAAATCGCCTAAAAGCGTGACATGAACATATTGCTGATCTCCATTGACCGTTACCTCACATTCATGCTTGATGATTTGTACCTCACCGCCTTGGTCATCCAACTCTACGGCAATTGAAAACAGGTCTGCGTAGGGTTCATCCTTGTCTCCACATGAAACGAACAAAAACGGGAATATGAATAATATGTATCGCAGTAATTTCATTTTGCTTTGATTATTTGAATGTAACCCCTTAATATCCACCCAAAAGGAAGGCATTTTATCCTCCTTTTCAAGATTTTCATATTTCGGCTATGCCAGCGATTAAGAGATTACCCGTTGATACAATTGATGACTACTTTTTTGTAAGAACTAACTTATACTCATAAGGAAGAAATGATTGTAAGACAATCTTCGTATTAGATTGGCTCATTACACTCCAGTTGCCAATAATAGATCCATTGAATGTAATCATTTCTTTATTTACGGAGTATGTGAACGAGCCTTCGTAATCATCATTTCCATAAGCCGGGATACACTTGCCGTGATCCTTTGATAGGAATTGCATTACAAAGTGTGCGGAATATGGTTCAGGCGTTGAAATACCGGTAAGTTCAGCATCCCAAGTAGTAGCTTCAAGATACTCGGGGGAGAATTCGGGTTTGGGTTCATCATCATTGCTGCATGCCGTCATCACCAGGCACACAAGGAGCATGATTGGAATAAAAAGTTTGTTCATATCCTATGACACTGTCCCCATTGGCTCAATGGAGATATTGGTTTTAAAAAGAAATACGTGAGCCAACTATGCCACGTCTTAAGTGAAGGTCGTAGGAAACCATTTGAGCAGATGTAACAATAGTAGCCCACGCTATATGCGTGAGAACCACTATGCTATCCTCGCTCGGTCGAAAATTTCCTACGTTTTCACTTACAAGATAAGCATAACGCTTCTTATTATTTCAAAATGTCGGGGAAAGAGTTGCCTCAATCCAACTGCAAAAGTAATAAAATTTCCGGAATTCCCACCTCGTTGACAGAGAATCTGTCAAAAAAAAAGATTCAGGTCAACCTTCCGAACAAGACATGCCTGAATCTCTTAGCGAATGTCACAAATCAGATTGCGGGATAAAGTGAAACATAGATATAAAAGACAGCTACGGCCAATGCCGCCCCACAAAGCGGGCCAAGGATTGGAACAAGAGCGTAATCCCATTGGCTTCTGCCTTTTCCTTTGATATGAAGTGTCTGATGGGCGAGGCGCGGCCCAAGGTCGCGGGCAGGATTGATTGCGTAACCGGTAGTTCCTCCGAGCGCCATGCCTATAGCCATAACGAGCAGCGCCACGGGCAAAGCTCCGATTGAGCCGAGTCCGATTTCCGACACATTGCCGCGCTCGGCAAGAAACAGAATGACAAGTATAAGCACGAAGGTGCCCACGAGCTCCGAAAAGAAATTACGCTTCAAATTTTTGATAGCTGGAATTGTGGCGAACACTCCGAGTTTCGCATCCTTATCATCGGTTGCGTCAAAGTGGTCCTTATAGAAATAATACACTACTACGCCTCCAAGGTAAGCGCCGGCGAGTTGTGAAAGCATATAGGGCAAAACCAAGCCCCAATCAAATTTTCCGGCCAATGCCAGTCCAAAGGTGACTGCCGGATTCAAATGAGCGCCTGTATATGGTCCCGCTATAAAAACGCCACACATAACCGCAAGCCCCCACGCAATGGTTATCACAGTCCATCCCGCCCCGGTCCCTTTGGACGACTTGAGTGTTGTGCAGGCAACTACACCGCAACCCAGCAGAATCATCACAAATGTTCCAAGAAATTCAAAAAAACACTGGAGAAAAACGGGAACTACAAGTTCTTCCATAACAAACGAAATTTAAGCCTGATTAGATGAATCGCCTGTGAGCACACGGTGCACGGCATCGTGCCAGCCGTCAAGTTCATTGGCAACCGTTTCTGATGAAGCCTTAGGGCTGAACTTATGTTCAACCTGCCACTGAGCTTTGATTTCATCAATATCTTTCCAGTAACCTACTGCCAGACCGGCAAGATAAGCAGCCCCAAGCGCTGTTGTTTCTGTTACCTGAGGGCGAAGCACTTCAGTGTTGAGCAAATCGCTCTGGAACTGCATGAGCAGATTGTTGGCCGAAGCGCCACCATCGACTTTCAGATCCGTAATCATGAGCCCCGAATCGAGTTCCATGGCTTTCACAATGTCATAGACCTGAAAAGCAATCCCTTCAAGAGCAGCCCGGGCAATGTGGGCCACGGTTGTGCCGCGCGAAATTCCGGAGATAGCTCCTCGGGCATACTGGTCCCAATATGGCGCTCCGAGTCCCGTGAGTGCCGGCACAAAATAGACTCCACCCGTGTCGGGCACAGACGCTGCCAGAGCCTCTACCTCACTTGATGAAGAGATGCATTTCAGCCCGTCGCGCAGCCATTGAACCACAGAACCACCCACAAAGATTGAGCCTTCAAGGGCATAAACTACACGATTGCCTATTTTCCATGCCACGGTTGTAAGTAGGCGGTTTTTGGACACGATGGGGCGGTCACCGGAATTCATCAGCAGGAAACACCCTGTTCCATAAGTGTTCTTGACAGCACCCGGATTGACACACATCTGCCCGAACAGAGCGGCCTGCTGGTCACCAGCAACACCAGCTATGGGCACCTGATGGGCAAATATTGTGGTGGTGGTGTAGCCCATTATCTCACTATTGCTCTTCACTTCGGGGAGCATTGACTCGGGGATGTCAAAAAGTTCAAGGAGCTCTTTATCCCACTGCATAGTGTGGATGTTGAATAGCATAGTGCGCGATGCATTAGTAACGTCGGTAACATGAACATTGAATCGCGTCAAACAAGCAATGAGCCATGTGTCGACTGTGCCGAATGCCAGTTTACCGGCCTTGGCTTTTTCGCGCGCTCCCTCCACATTGTCAAGAATCCATTTTATCTTTGTGGCGCTGAAATATGCATCAACTATCAGCCCTGTTTTTTCGCGAATCATCTTTGCAAGACCCTGCTCGCGAAGATGGTCGCAGTAATCAGAAGTGCGACGGTCCTGCCATACGATTGCATTATAAATCGGCTCTTTCGTTTCGCGGTCCCATACAATAGTTGTTTCGCGCTGATTCGTTATACCTATTCCGGCAATGTTCTTGCCGTTTATTCCGAACTGCGAGATAGCCTCGGCTATCACCGACGCCTGCGATCCCCATATCTGATGCGGGTCATGTTCCACCCACCCCGGTTTCGGAAAAATCTGCGGAAACTCATGCTGGGCAACCGAGCAAATGTTTCCTTCATGGTCAAAGACAATGGCACGGCTGCTTGTCGTGCCCTGGTCAAGCGAAAGAATGTACTGTTCCATACTAAATATTTTTTGTGATGCGGCTTAAACGCCGTTGAGTATTCTTGTTTTTTCCTCATCCATGGCTTGTGCAATAATTGAAATCGGGTTGAGCACACGGACTCCGGTCGACATCTCTATCTGCCATTTGCAGGTCTCGCAATCGCAAGCCACAAAATCGCATCCGCTCTCACTTATCTGTCGGAAAAGAGGAGCGCCAATCTCCTGGGAATATTTGTAATTCTCCTTTTTGAATCCGTAAGTGCCTGCTATTCCGCAGCAATGAGAGTCAAGCTCAATAAAATCGATTCCAGGAATCATCCTCAGAAGAGATGTGGAATAAAGTGTCCATCCGAGTTTTTCCATGTGGCAGGGAACATGATAGGCTACCCTGCGACGGTAATCATCGCGAAAAGCAATCCGTGCCTTTCCGCTGTCAAGAAGCATATAAATCAGTCGTGTAGCTAACATCACGCGGTCACACACATCGGCATTATCAAGACGCAGAACATGAGGATATTCATCGCGAATGGTAAAGCAGCAGGTTGAAGAGGTTGCTACCACGTCATCGCCCCGCTCGACAGCTTTACGTATAACTTCAAGATTACGCTTGCCGTCGCGCGTTGCCTCTTTTATGCACCGATTGGCAATCTTGGCCACGCCACAGCATTTTTCGCCATCGAGTAACCTTACGCCATAGCCGAGCGCATTGAAAACTTTAACAAGATCTTTTCCAAGCTGCGGAAAATTATAGTTGACATAGCAACCATGGAAATATGTGACTTTCTTTGCATAGCGTTCCTGCACCGGGAATGCCTCGCGCTTGAACCAGGTTTCAAATCTCTCCCCTGCATATTCAGGAAATGTGCGGTTTCCATCAATGCGAAACACCTTATCCATCAATATTTTCACAGGTTTCTGCCTCAGCGTGAAATTAACCAGCGGAGCCATAGCGGTTGCCACATGCCCCATGAAATCCGTATTGGCAAGCATTGTATCGCGGAGCGACGGTTTATGCTTGCCGTATTTGATGCGTGCCCTCTGGATAATATCGCCAATCTTCACTTCATTCGGGCATGCAACCTCACAACGCTTACAATTAAGGCAATATTTGAGGGCCTCATCATAGAAATAAGGCTTTTTCAAACGATAACGTTCTCCGTCGGGTCCGGCTTGTTTCGGACCGGGATAATCCGGATTGACAGCCGTTACCGGGCAATATACCGTGCAAATAGTGCACTTGATACATGACTCAAAGTTATTATCGCTGATATTCTGTTGCTGTAGTGTCATCATATCGCTTCCTATTATTTTGCTGTTATCCGTTCTGCCGCATGAAGGGCTGTAGCTATAGTTATTCCTGCGCCTGAGCCCTCTTTCAGCGTGTTCACTCCTCCAAGAAGCGCTCCGGCCACGTAAACATTGTCAATCACTTCGCCTCTGAGCAAAGGATGAAATTCATCATCAGTTACCACCCCGGCCTTCATATAGGGCTGAGGGTCATAAAGGTTGGGACTGTACCATTCTGACCGTCCGCCTGTAAGATTGACATCCAGCCCGAGAATCGGTTCATAAATATGCGACATATCGGCCACTATGCCATGGCCGAAAAAGCTTCCGGTGCTCATGACAACGTTGTCGGCATAAAGCGGCATGTCTCCGAAATTTGTAGTTCTTACGGATTCAAGCCTGTGATTGCGTACCGTACCTTCCACAACCGTATCGCCCGGGAGAAAAACCCCTCCGAGCGAAGTAAAAAGATTTCGCAGCGCCAACTGGCATCGCACACCGGGAACAGACGCCGGAGTTGTTGCTATGAACCAAACGGGTTTATCCACCCGTTCCCTAAGCCTCTTCACCGGCTCATCACTGAAGATGCCGAGTATTGCCGGCATGATAACCATATTGGCCTTCCCGCTTACCTTGTTGATGGCATCGGCGAGCATGTCCACACTGTCATTCGTCAGAAATCGCGACATGTTCGTGGCTCGCATCTCGGTTGTGCTCTTACGCAATACATCAAGCTGCGGAACGTCAACCTCATGACATTGCGACTCAACCCCGAGCTGAGCTAACCCGTTTGCAAGAAAACCGGGGTAAAAATCAATATAGGAACGCACATTGACTATGGCTGCTTTCCTTCCAGCCCACTGATCTCTGTGTTCCAATGTAGCATACTCTTCGAGCGACAGCCATGCGGGTTTCAGAAATCCCATCGGAGTGAGACGGAAATGATTCCGTTTCAGGGAGCCTTCCATATTTATGCCCGCTTCGGCCAAAAACTCGGGTGCACGCCCAAGCATTTTTCCCGTCCGTTCAATTCCAAGTCGCCGATATGGATGATCGGCGGGAAGCATCGCTGCATGTTCCAGCAAATTGTCGGTCACTTTTTCGCCGTTGACTGAACCAAGAAAACCGAAAGAGCCTCCCCAAAAATGAAGAGCACTTTGCCCGGTCGATATTATAGCTGTTCGCATGCCGGCGCGAACAGTTTCAATACCGCTGATAAATCCTCCAAGACCGCCTCCTATTATAATATTGTCAAATTTCATAGCTTACCTTAATTTAAAGTTCTTCATGTTTGCCGGGCAATGAGTCGATACCCATCGCAGCCTGATAAAGCCAAGCCGTGAACTGCGACTCAACGAGAGTCTCGCCCCAGCACACGGGATACATACCATGCCAGCGCTCATTCATGAATGTTGCCAGATCATCCAGATGTTTCTGCGCGCAGGCGCGATGTTTTTCAAGCAGGCCGGCTCCACGGCAAGCACAAAGCTCACCCTGGCATGTGCCCATTCCAAGACGGGTGCGACGGCGCAAATTAATCAGGTTGTCAACGTGAAGTGTATCCATTGCATATTCCACTTCCGCAACACTCACCTCTTCACATTCACACACGCAGGCGTTTCCTTCATCAGAATCTGTTTCGATTTTTCCTGACCAGCTCCCGTGGCGCCCCTCCGCGGCTTTCATTTCGGTGCTGAGTTCTATTATATGTGACCGACGCCCGGAATCTTCTTGTACAGAAGTAGGTTCTGATCCTGGCAGAGGCACTTCGGCTGTCATGCATTTACGGTCAACGCCCAATTTACGACACACCAAATCAGTGGCCTCCTGAGCCATAAGTCTATAAGTCATCAGCTTCCCACCGGTAATGGTTATGAACCCCTCCACTCCGTCGCGCACCGAATGATCCATGCACACGATATCGCGGCTTATGCTACGCCCGGTGGGGTCATCATCCGAAGCCACCAACGGACGCACTCCGGCATAAGCTCTAAGCACTCTCGTATAGGCGAGCGCCGGTGAAAGCTTCACTCCTTCACGCAGCAACAAATCAACCTCTTCAGGCGTAACCGACATTCGGTCAATCTCATCATAAGGTATCCGCGTTGAGGTAGTACCTATAACGCACACTGTATCGCCGGGAACAAGAATATCGGCATCGGCAGGTCTACGGCAGCGGTTTATGACCATATTATTCACTCTGTGGCCAAAAATAAGCAATGCGCCTTTCGCAGGATACATATTAATTGTGATTCCCGCAAGCTCAGCCACATGATGGCCCCATATTCCGCATGCATTTACCGTAACACGTCCGCACACAGTTGACTCCTCACCGTTACGGCGGCTCTTGAGCTTAACACCACAAATGCGGTTGCCGTCACGTTCAAAACCCACCACCTCATGATAGGTAACCACGTCGGCACCATTGAGCTTCGCCGCGAGTATATTGGCAGTAGTCAGCCGGAATGGATCCACGGAACCATCGGGAACCTTTACAGCTCCAATTATCGCCGGATTCACAGCCGGTTCCATCCTGACAGCCTCGGAGGGGTCAATCACATCGGCCTTTATACCGCACTTCAGGCAATCATCAACGAATGCTTTCTGATAGTCAAGCGAATCATCCGGCAGCGTCACAAACAGGCCCCCGGTATCTTCGATGCAGTGGCGTGCTATACGTTTGAGAATGATGTTCTCCTTTATGCATTCAGCTGCTGATTCCGGGTCGGTGTGGGCATAACGCGCCCCGCTGTGGAGCAAGCCATGATTACGCCCGGTGGCGCCCGCCGTAAAGTCCAAACGCTCTATCAAAATGGTTTTAAGACCTCGCATGGCACAATCGCGGGCAACGCCGGCACCCGTGACACCGCCGCCTATGACAATAACGTCATATTCCTTTTTACTGGTATTTGACATCGGTAAGATCTGTTTGAGCTATGAATAAAAAATGTGTCGTTAAAAAGGAAACATATCTTTGCGGCGCTATGTTCGGTCCCGGTGTAAATTGTAACTAAAATGTCAAAAGAGAAAACCGCTTGCGGGAGCAAACGGTTTTCTCTTTTTCATTCGCAAAGGGAATCTTTTTGACAGAGACTTTCCCTTTACGACATAAATGATGCTTTCTTAACGAGTGGCTTATGCGCCTTTCACCTTGTCAACGATTGCCTTGAAAGCGGCGGGATTGTTGAGAGCGAGGTCAGCGAGCACCTTGCGGTTGATTTCGATACCTGACTTATGAATCAAGCCCATGAGCTTGCTGTAAGAGAGGTCCTCCATGCGTGCAGCTGCATTGATACGCTGAATCCAAAGAGCGCGGAAATTGCGTTTTTTATCTTTACGGTCGCGATAAGCGTAAGTAAGACCTTTTTCCCAAGTGTTCTTGGCAACGGTCCATACATTGCGGCGGCAACCGAAGTAACCACGGGTAAGTTTTAAGATTTTCTTTCTGCGAGCTCGAGAAGCTACATGATTTACTGATCTTGGCATTTTCTTAAAATGTTGTGAAAGTTAGCGGCTAATGCTCTTGAGTGCTAAACATTCGGTTAATAAAAAGTGGGTAATAAAAACACACGAATTAAATAATGTGAATCAAAGAAAGCGCGGGGCCATCCATTACTTAAGGCCAAGCAGTTCCTTAACGCTCTTTTCGTTGGTTTTGTCAACGAGTGAGAAGTGAGTAAGGTTGCGTTTCTGCTTTTTGGTCTTTTTGGTGAGAATGTGGCTCTTGAAAGCGTGTTTTCTCTTGATCTTTCCTGATCCGGTAAGGGCGAACCTCTTTTTGGCACCGGAATTAGTCTTAATCTTAGGCATTGTGAGTTTTGTTAATAAATGATATTAATTCGAGTTAGTGTCTCTGTTTTTTACTATTATTTCTTCTTGGACGTGAGCATGAGAATCATGCGCTTGCCTTCGAGCACAGGCATCTGCTCAACCTTGCCGTATTCTTCAAGGTCGTTGGCGAAACGGAGCAACAGAACCTCACCCTGTTCCTTGAACAGGATTGAGCGTCCGCGGAAGAACACATAGGCTTTCACCTTAGCACCTTCCTGAAGGAAACCCATGGCGTGCTTGAGCTTGAAGTTATAGTCGTGATCATCGGTCTGCGGTCCGAAACGAATCTCTTTTACCACAACTTTAGTAGCTTTGGCTTTCTGCTCCTTCTGATGCTTTTTTTGCTGATACAGGAATTTCTGATAATCAAGCACCTTACATACCGGAGGTACGGCGGTAGGCGAAATCTCAATCAGGTCAAGTCCCTGTTCATCAGCTATGTTTAGAGCCTCCTGAATGGTATAAATGCCGGTTTCTACATTGTCACCAACCAAACGCACTTCTCGAGCGCGAATCTGGTCATTGATGGCATACTGGTCTTTGGCGGTTGCTGGACCACGGCGTTGCGGACCGCGAGGGGCACTCGGGCGGCGCGGGCCGGCGGGATTGAAGGGCTTTTTTTGCATTCAGTGAGTTACTAATTATTAATCATTTCGTTGACTTCGCGAGTCAAATTTTCTGCAAAGGTAGTAATTTTCATCGAACCTTTATCACCTTCGCCCTGTTTTCTTACAGAAATTTCACCATTATTGGCTTCTTTTTCGCCAACAATGAGCAAATAGGGTATGCGGCGAAGCTCGTTATCGCGAATTTTCTTGCCAATCTTCTCATTGCGATCATCCACAATAGTGCGAACGTCGGCCATGTTGAGCTGACGCGCTACCTCGTGGGCATAATCGTTGAATTTTTCCGAGATTGGGAGCACTACAGCCTGGTCGGGCGCGAGCCACAACGGGAATTTGCCAGCGGTATGCTCCAAAAGCACTGCCACGAAGCGTTCCATAGACCCGAATGGCGCACGGTGAATCATAACCGGGCGGTGTTTCTGATTGTCGGAGCCGGTGTATTCAAGCTGGAATCGCTCAGGCAGGTTGTAGTCAACCTGGATAGTGCCAAGTTGCCAACGGCGACCGAGAGCATCCTTGACCATGAAGTCGAGTTTGGGTCCATAGAAAGCAGCTTCGCCAAGTTCCTTGCGGGCTTTGAGTCCTTTTTCCTCGCACGCCTCAATGATGGCCTGCTCGGCGAGGTGCCAGTTTTCATCGGAACCGATATATTTCTCCTTGTTCTTAGGGTCGCGGAGCGAAATCTGCGCCTCAAAGTTCTCAAATTTCAGAGCTTTGAAGATGTAGAAAATAATATCCATCACCTTGAGGAACTCCTCTTTGATCTGATCGGGAGCGCAATAAATATGGGCATCGTCCTGCGTAAAGCCGCGCACTCGGGTAAGTCCGTGGAGCTCACCGCTCTGCTCGTAACGATAAACCGTGCCGAATTCGGCGAGACGCAGAGGCAGATCGCGATAGCTGCGGGGCAACGCGCGGAAAATCTCACAGTGGTGAGGACAGTTCATAGGTTTCAGCAGGTATTCTTCGCCCTCCTCGGGAGTGTGAATGGGCTGGAATGAATCCTTGCCATATTTTGCATAGTGACCTGAGGTGACATAGAGCATCTTGTTACCGATGTGGGGAGTGATCACCTGCTGATAACCATACTGTTTCTGAATCTTGCGGAGGAACTGCTCGAGACGGTCGCGGAGAGCGGCACCCTTCGGAAGCCACAGAGGCAGTCCGGCGCCCACATTCTGAGAGAAGGCGAAGAGCTCCATCTCCTTGCCAAGTTTGCGGTGGTCGCGTTTCTTAGCCTCTTCAAGGAGTGCAAGATATTCATCGAGCATCTTCTGCTTGGGGAAGGTGATACCGTAAACGCGCACGAGCTGATTGCGTTTCTCATCGCCGCGCCAGTAAGCACCGGCAAGCGACATCACTTTCACGGCCTTGATGGGAGCGGTCGACGGGATGTGCGGCCCGCGGCAAAGGTCGGTGAAATTGCCCTGAGTATATGTGGTGATGTTTCCATCCTCAAGTTCACTGATAAGCTCGCACTTGTATTCCTCGCCACGGTCACCGAACATTTTGAGCGCATCGGCTTTTGATATGTCGGCTCTCACAATTGCCTGCTTCTGGCGCGCGAGTTCAAGCATCTTCTTCTCAATTTTTGGAAAATCGGCAGCTGTAATCACGTGCTCTCCCGGATCTATATCGTAATAGAATCCATTGTCAATAGCCGGACCTATACCGAATTTCACTCCGGGATAAAGCTCCTGCAGAGCCTCGGCCAAAAGGTGAGCCGAGCTGTGCCAGAATGCATGCTTTCCTTCGGGGTCATCCCACTTGAAAAGCTTGATTTCGGCATCCTCAGTGATGGGACGGGTCAAATCCCATTCCTGTTCGTTGACACTTGCGGCAAGCACATCCTGAGCCAAACGAGGGCTGATGCTCTCAGCTATCTGAAGCGGAGTTATGCCGCTTTCAAACTGCTTTACCGACTTGTCGGGAAATGTAATGTTTATCATTGATTTATAACTATTTAACACATTTCATGGCTCATCATCACTGATAATGAGCCTTTATTTTCTGCAAAATTAACATATTTATTTGATTTTTCAATGCTTAGTTATGTATTATTTGCATTTCTTCCCAAAACTGCTGATCTTCAGCCCTATCGCATCCAGTCAAAAAAATCCCGGCAAGAGGGGTTGCCGGGAATGTTTTGCGATTCTTTAACTGCTTATTTCTTCAGCGCTTTCTTAACCAAGGTCATTTCTGTTTCATGAATGTAAGGACCTCCCCCGCGGTGTATTATTATTCTTGCGCGCTGTTCCACATCCCTATTCGGTGCCATTATCCTGACAAATTGGCGATAAATCGCGCTCATCTCATCGTGAATTTTCTTATTTTCACCAATTTCAACACCAGTATATTCTTTTTTATCACTGTCCCAATCGCAGGGCGTAACAAGCTCTGCCTTAATAGTTGGATGCAATGACCACATATAGGCTTCATCAATAAAAACCTTAATATCATGATTGCAAATAGGGGCATAACCGGCATAGAATTCAACTACGAGTTCTGTTTCTCCTGACTCCATAGTGATATTGCAACCATCGGCCGGGTAATTCTGCTCTCCGATTCTAATTTCCATACATTCATGGCATACAGGGTCGCAGTCGTTGTTCTGGGAGGGGTCAGGGGCATTATCTTCTTCGCAGCTCACAAACAAGGTTGAAGCCGCTATCGCCATAAAACCAAATAATAAAACTTTTTTAAACATAGGCATCAGTATTTAAGTTATAGAGTTTTGTTTGTTTATAAACGCAGATGCTTCATGGGTGCGCCTCCATATATTCCTTAAACTTTGTATAAGAAACAGCTGGAACTAAAATTCTTGACTCATCGCACGGCTTTTGAATTCTTTCGCAGAGTTTGCCTTCTCAAAAACATGCCATTCTCTTTTCACTGAATCAGTTTGAGAAAATTTGCGCGAATGTTTCACTTCAGCTATCATATCCTGAATAATGTCATCCTGTCCGGTATCAGTGTGCATCGTATCAAATTGCCCATGAGGTACGATAGCTTTTATCGGGTTAGTATGCTTTGAGGCAGAAATTATTATATAACCATCTCCCATATTTACCGCATAAAGAGCAGGCACACCATTTTCATCTACTATTGTCCGAACATTACTGACGCTTTTATTGGCAGCAGACCTCGAACCCTCAAAACTGTTTGTGAACAAAGCAGCGACTTTTGAAGCATCATTTGCCGACAATTCCATTATGTCAGGCGAAATTTTTTCCAAAGCTTCACGTTTAGGCCTAAAATTCTCTTCTTTAACTTGAGGGATATCTTCTTGACCCTGACAAGAAGACAACAAAACTGTTGCAAACAGGGCAACAAGGAAATAATTGTGTTTCATGAGATTTAAGGATTTAAATTAATTTTTGGCTAAGTTAGCGGTTTTAATCCGCATTTAATTGATTTTCGGTTAAGAATATCAAAAATTTAGTTTTTTTAACATAAACATTTTTATCTACAGGAGCCGCAGACCAATGGCTTTGGCATACTTGAGTTACAAAGCAAAAAAAATCCCGGCAAGAGGGGTTGCCGGGACGATATGTGAGTCCAAAAGAGAAGTTTCAAGGTTTATGGGTGTCAAAGAGTTTGTCGAGCCAGATGAAGATGGTGCTGAAAACAACGCGACGCACCTCGGGACGGGAGAGCACGAGATCGTGGAGGCCATCGTGGATAGTAACATCAGTGACATGCGGGCCGAGCCTGGCACCGGCTTCTTTGATTTTATCCACATTCAGAATGCCATCGGATGTGGCGTAAGCTTCGGGTCCGTCGCCGGGATAGGCCGACTTGTCGGAATGCATCAGGAGCACCGGCACCTTTATGCCACCGCTCTTCAAGGCCTGCTGGGCAATGTCGACCGCACGAACCCAAGCTGCGTCAACGTCGGGCAGACTGTCGGGCTTCCAGTCGCGGCGGTATTTCCATTCTCCGCTGTAGTCGGCCGAAAGCGAACGAGCATAGCTGTCGTCCTTATCGCTTTTGACGGGCATGTCGGGGGCAACTTTTCCAAGCGTTTTCAGTACGGGCACGCCGAAGGTTCCCTTGAGGCCTTTGAGATTCCAGGCGAGGAACGGACTGTTAAGCACCAGGGCTTTAATCTGCGGCACAGGTTCCGTCTGCATGAACAGTGAGCATGTGAGGCCTCCGGTGGAATGCCCCATCAGCACCACTTCCCTGACGCCATCCTGCTCCATGGCTGCAAGGCCGGCGCGGATATCATCGAAGTATTCCCTAAGGTCGCGTGCCTCAAACTTTCTTTGTCCAGGCATAATGCTCCGGCCATATTTACGGAGGTCGACGGCATAGAAATTGTAGCCGTGGGATGCGAATTCCTCGGCCATCTCGCGCTGGAAGAAATAGTCGGAGAAGCCGTGGATGTAGAGCACTCCCCTCTCGGACTTTGCACGCGAAGGTTTGCGGATTACAGTGCATCGGACTTTGCCTGAATAATCCTCGCCCTGGTCAAATATCATCATATCGTATCCGTGGCCCATCTCATCATCGGGCATCCACTCGGATGTTGAAAAAACGTTCTGATGTGTCATTTTTTACAATTTGTTTAATGAAAGTGATTTCAAAATAACATAGACATGATCACACCGTTTCTGCAGCTCGGGCTGAAGAATGGAAGCCTCGCGGGCATCGACCATTCTCAAGTCGGCGTAACGGTCCTCGCCATTTATAAAACTGATGAGATTGCCGTCAGGTTCGGGAGCATCGAGCGAGAGTTTACTGTCGGCTGCGGGATTGTAACGGTAAAGTGGCCAGTAGCCTGCGAGGACGGCCTGTTTCTCCTCAGTGATGCTGTGGCTCATTCCGGCGCGAATTCCGTGGTTTATGCAGGGGCAGTAGGCAATGACCAGTGACGGACCAGGATAGGCTTCGGCTTCCGTGAGGGCACGGACTGTCTGATTATAGTTGGCGCCGAGAGCTATAGAGGCAACGTAAATGTTACCGTATGTCATCATCATGCGACCGAGGTCTTTCTTGATTGTGCGCTTGCCGTCGGCTGCATATTTCATCACGGCGCTGAGGGGTGTGGCCTTTGAAATCTGGCCGCCGGTGTTGGAATAACATTCGGTGTCCATTACAAGAATGTTGATGTCGACATCCTGTGCGAGCACATGGTCAAGCCCGGCGAAACCGATGTCGTAGGCCCAGCCGTCGCCACCGATGGCCCATACTGATTTTTTGCCGAGAAGGTCGGCGGCTTCAAGAATTTCGCTGACAACGCCCTGAGGTTTCATGGTTTTGAGCGCGGTGACAAGAACACGGCCTGTGGCTGCCGATTTTTCAGCTGAATCGTAGGCAGCGAGCCAGTCATTGGCAGCCGAAACAACTGGAGCGGGGGTAGCTTTGTCGGCAGCAAGGGCAGTCACACAGTCCTTTAGACGGCGTCGGCGCGAGGCCACAGCGCAAGCCATTCCGTAACCGTATTCGGCATTGTCCTCAAAGAGCGAATTGCCCCATGCCGGTCCGTGACCGTTGCGGTCAGTGCAATAAGGGTTGCTCGGATAGCTGGCACCCCAAATCGAGGAGCAGCCTGTGGCATTTGCCACAATCATCCGCTCGCCGAAAAGCTGCGTCAACAGCTTGACATAAGGCGTTTCGCCGCATCCAGCGCATGCTCCTGAGAATTCAAGCAAAGGCTGATGGAACTGCGACCCCAAAACCGTGTTGCGCGGGAAAAGATTGTCCTTGATCGTAACGTGGTTCTGCAGATAGTCAAGCATGGTTTTCTGCTCCTCAAAAATCGAGTCGATCGGAACCATATCAAGCGCCTTTCCGGGACAGATTGTGGCGCATGAGCCGCAACCGAGGCAATCGGCCGGAAAGACCTGTATGCGATAGTTCAATCCCTTGAAAGCCGGGGCTCTTGCCGCAACGACATCCATTCCAACAGGCTTGGCAGCCGTCTCTGTTTCATCCAGCAGCCACGGCCTGATGGCGGCATGCGGACAGCATAAAGAACACTCCGTACACTGAACGCATTTTTCGGCATCCCATGCCGGAATGCGTGTAGCTATCCTACGCTTCTCATAGGCGGTTGTACCCATTGGCAGGAAACCGTCGGCATCAAAGGCAGACACCGGAAGTTCATTACCCAACAATTTCAGACATGGCCTGGCCACATCCTTTATAAATTCCGGCACGGCTGCATCATCCGCTTCGGGAGCCATATCGCGGGCAACAGCCCATGAGGAAGGGTAGGAAATTTCTTTCAATTCGTTTACAGCTGCATCTATCACAGCGAGATTGTTGGCCACCACTGCCCCGCCCTCATGCATATAAGCGTTCTTAACCTGACCGCGCAGGCTCGCCAATGCCGGTTCAAACGGCACCCGGCCGCGCATCAGACGCAGATAGACGGTTGACATTATGGTGTTGATTCTTGTACCGAGGCTGTTGGCAGCTGCAAGACCATTGGCATCGATATTGTAAAATCTGACTCCCTTGGCAGCTATGGCGCGCTTCATTGAAGCAGGCAGCTTGCTCTCCAGTTGCTCGGGCGTCCACGCCGAATTGAGCACGAAGATGCCGCCCTGCTTCAGACAGTCAATCATCTCGAAGCGGCCTACATATACATCCTTGTTACACCCCACGTAGTCGGCCTCGGTGATTCCGTATTCCGACGTAATTGGCCTCGGTCCGTATCTCAGTTGGGATATAGTGTAGCCTCCCGATTTTTTAGCAGAGTAATTGAAGAATGCCTGCGAATATCCGCCCGTGGTTTCTGAAATAATGGAAGCGAGCTGCTTGGTAGCGCCAACCGTGCCGTCGCTGCCCATACCATAAAACAGAGTCTGCACCACATCGGGAGCAGTGTCAATGAAGTGTTCGCCCGAAACATCAAGCGAGAGGTGAGTGACATCATCATTTATGCCAACCGTAAACTGGCGGCGGGGCGAGGCAGAAGCAAGCTCATCAAACACGGCTTTGACCATGACAGGATTGAACTCTTTGCTCGACAACCCGTAGCTGCCACCCGTAACCATCACTTCACGTGCGGCAGCCTGCACTGCAGCAGCAACGTCAAGATAAAGAGGCTCACCGAAAGCTCCCGGCTCTTTCGTTCGGTCAAGCACAGCTATGCGGCTCACCGTAGGCGGGATGGCGTCAAGCAACTCCCTGGCCGGGAACGGGCGGTAAAGATGGATTTTCACAACGCCCGTCTTGTAGCCGTGGGCATTCAACCAGTCGACTGTCTCTGCGACCACCTGTGCCGAAGAGCCCATTGTCACAATCACATATCGGGCGTCGACAGCCCCATGGTATTCCACCAGCTTAAGTTCACGGCCCGTGACAGCAGCAACCCGGTCCATAGCTTTCTGCACAATGGCCGGCATGGCATCGTAAGCGCTGTTGGCAGCCTCACGGCACTGGAAATAAACGTCGGGACCCTGCGAAGTTCCTCTCAGAGTAGGATGCTCGGGGTTCATGGCTCTTGCCCTGAACTCATTGACTTTTTCCCAATTGACAAGAGGGCGCATATCCTCATAATCGATAGCCGATACAGTAGCAATTTCATTGGATGTTCGCCAGCCATCAAAGAAATGCAGCACGGGCAGGCTGCCGTCAATAGCCGCCAGATGGGCCACAAGCGCCAAATCCATAGTTTCCTGAACGGATGCCGACGACAACATGACGAAACCGGTGGCGCGGCATGCCATCACATCCTGATGATCGCCGAAAATGCTCAGTGCGTGCGAGGCAAGGGAGCGGCAACCTACATGAAACACTGCGGGCAGCTGCTCGCCGGCTATCTTATACATGTTTGGAATCATCAGCATCAGTCCCTGCGAGGCCGTGAACGTTGTTGCAAACGCGCCTGCCGAGAGAGCTCCGTGAGTGGCTCCGGCCGCGCCCAGTTCACTCTCCATCTCCTTCACGGCCATTATTCCTCCAAAAAGATTTTTACGGCCTGAAAGGGCCCATTTGTCGGCCGTCTCTCCCATTGATGCAACGGGGGTGATAGGATAGATAGTGGCAACTTCGCTCAATGCATACGCCACATAAGTGGCTGCTGTACAGCCGTCCATATTGACAAGTCGGGATGAATCCATAGCTGATGATGTTTAATTGTTATAGATGAAAACCTGCCTCCGGCACAGTTACATGCCGGAAGCAGGAGAGAGATTAAATCAACATATCTGGGGTATCATTTTTTTCTTTATGCAAACGCTTTTATGCACATGTCCGTGATCCATATCCAGAGCGGACAGAAGCCAACGAACAGAATCACACTCAGAGTAAGCGAGGAGGTGCCGGTGGCTACATACACGTCGTACTCATCGGCGATAATGATTCCGGAGAAGGCCGGGGGAAGGGCGCATGCCACAACAAGCATTCTCAGGTTCTCGGGCTGCATGTGGAAGATAAGACCGAGGATAAGAATCACTGCGGGCATAACAATCATCTTCATGATTGAACCGAGGATAACCTGCCAGTTGATTGACACCTTGATGGCTGAAAGGGTTATACCGGCCGAGAAAACCGCCATTGAGGCATTGGCCTTGGCCATAAGGTCAAATGACGGACTGAGTTCTTTTGGCCAGGGTATCCCAACGAGCACCCACACTACTGCGAGAATAGGAGCCCAGGCAACCGGCTGCTTCAGCGCATTGATCACGGGCTTCCACGCGCTCTCATGCTTTGAGGCATTGTCCGGGTTCTGTTTTTCAAGAGATGCGTTCATCAGTGAGAGTCCTACCGGGATACCTACGGCATTCACCACGATACCCACAATTGCCACCACAAGCGCTACCGCAGGCAGACCTACCGTAGAGTCAAAGATCGGTTCCAGCACGGCGAAACCGAGGAAGCCGATGGTTGGCGATCCACTTATAAGAGCCGAAACAGCGGCATCGGCTCCGGTGTTCTTCTTGAACATGCGGAACACGAAATAGACCAGCATGAAGCAGGCCATGATGCCTACGAGCGAAATCAGAGTCAGCTTCAGGTCCTTGGCAAGGTCCTCACGCGTTGACTGCACGATTGAAACAAACAAGGCTGCAGGAAGGGCATAGTCAAGCACAACCTTGTTAAACTTTTTTGCGTCTTCGCCACTGAACACGCCCTTCTTACCCGAAATGTATCCGGCAAGCATAATAACCACGATAGGGACAATGGCGTATAAAATAATGTGTAACATAATAAATCCTGGAGAGAGGCTGTTTGTTTGACAATGAGATGATGGGACCAAACCGTGTCCCGGCATTGCTGCGTGCGATCCGCCGTGACCGGGACACGGAAGCTGACTTTAGACCGTATATGTGATCAGTGGAGTGGGGTTAAGATAACCTATATGGCCTGACTCCTTGCCGGAATCGGCGCCGAGCTGAACGTCGATAACACACGGGCTCTTTGATGCGATGGCTTCTTCAAGAGCTTTCTTGAGGTCGGCAGTGTTGTCAACTCTGTAGCCCTTGGCTCCGAATGTTTCACCAATGAGATTGTACTGGGCGTCGATGTCAAGAGTTGTAGGAGCAGGAGCGTCGCCTCCCGACGGATTGACGCCTATGCCGTTGTAGATACCTCCGTTATTGAAGATAACCACCGTGACAGGGAGCTTGTAACGGCAAATGGTGGCAACGTCCATACCGGAGAATCCGAACGCCGAGTCACCTTCAACGGCAACCACACTCTTTCCGGTAGCAACAGCCGCACCGATGGCGGAGCCCATGCCCATGCCCATGATTGACCATGATGCACAGTCAACGCGGTGACGGGGCAGAACCATATCGACGGAATCACGTGTGTCATCAAGAGTATTGGCGCCTTCATTCACGAGTATCACATCGGGATTGGCTTCGAGCACCGGTTTCACCACGGACAGCGCCGTCCAGTGATTCATTGGACTGACTGTGGCTGCCTTTTCAAGACGTGCGGCAAATTTTGCGTTTTTTTCTTTGGTCTCTGCCTGCAAGGATGCAACCCACTGCGGATCGGCACTCATTGTTTTGCCCTGGAGACCGGCCAGAATCATAGAGAGCGACTGCCCCATATCTCCGACAACGGGAGCTGCCACAGGCACGTTGCGGTCAATCTCTGTGGGTTCCACCTCAAGCTGAACGAGTTTCACCTGTGGATTCCACTTACCCCGTCCGAACGAGAGCATCCAGTTGATGCGGGCTCCTATCACTACCACTACATCGGCCTTCTCCATAATAGTAGAGCGACAACTGAGCGCACTGAGCTCTCCGTTGTCGGGCATGAGGCCCTTAGCCATCGACATCGAGAGGTAAGGAATACGATACTTCTCTACAAGCATCTTAATCTCATCATCTACCTGAGCGTAGGCCGCACCTTTGCCCAGAAGAATGGCAGGCCGCTTGGCGCCGGCTATGAGTTCCACAGCGCGATCCACTGCCGACTGTACCGGGGCAACCGTTGAGTATACATCGACGGGGGTATAGAACAGCTTCTCGGCATCTGCCGCATTCATGATTTCGGCCAATGCTGGAGTGGTCATGTCGATATAGACACCGCCGGGACGGCCGCTGACAGCCGCTCTGTAGGCACGGGCCACAGCCGAAGGAATATCCTTGGCATAGGAACATCTGAAAGCTGCTTTCACGAGCGGACGCGCCGTATTGAGCTGGTCGAGCTGCTCGTAGGTTCCCATGTCCATATCCACCATCGTTGGGTCGCTGGCACCTGAAATCTGAATCATAGGATAACAATTGACGGTTGCATTGGCCGTTGCCGTAAGTCCGTTGAGCATTCCGAGCGATGAGACCGTGAGGAGCACTCCCGGTTTACGCGTGAGGAATCCATGTGTGGCAGCAGCCATGCCTGCCTGCTGCTCGAAACGGAAGCCATAGTAATTGATGCCTATTTTCTGCATGGCGTAGGCGGCTTCAGTAACGGGGATTCCCACAAGGCCGTAAACGTCGTTCAGACCGAGACGGCGCAATGACTCGGCCAGTATGTACATGCCTGTCACCTGCTCCGGGAAATGAGGAGCTGCGGGGGGCGTAGGATTGTTTGTTGTTGCCATAATATTCTAATTAAAAAGGGAAATATGAATAAGAGGAGACCCCGATTTGCCCGCAGGCGCTCCGGCGGTCACCTCTCATTTTCTATAAAAAAACCTTGAATTTCGGTTATGGGACTAATTTACATCTTGCCATCGGGTAAAGGAGCGGTAGTGCCGTTCTTTGCAAATGCCTGAATCTGCTCTTCGGTATAGCCGAGTCCTTTGAGCACTTCATCGGTGTTGCCGCCGAGTGTCGGGCAGGGGCCGTAGGTAGGAGTGTAGTTCGACAATGTGAAGGGACAACCAACAGTGACGAATTCGCCAATTTTACCGCCCTGATTTATCTTCACGAGGGTGTTTCCGTCATAAAGGCTCTCATCGTCCATAAGTTCCTTGGTTGAGATTACCGGTCCAACAGGCACTCCCGCTTTTGAAAGAATCTCGGTCACCTCATATTTATCCTTGGTGATTGTGAATGACTCAATGCGTTTGTAGATTTCCTGTTTGTGTTTGTCGCGTGCATCGGCAGTATTGAAATCGGGATTGGTGAGCCAGTCCTCGAATCCGAGTGCCTTGCAGGCGAGTTCAAAATCTTTGGCGCCACGCTGCAGAATCACGTAAGCATATGCGTTGGGGTCGGTTTCCCAGCCTTTACACTTGTAGGTCCAGCCGAGCACTCCCGAACCCTCCTGGTTGCCGGAACGGGGAACATAGTCGCCGAACTTCTCTGTAGGGTACTGCGGGAACTGGGTCAGATAGCCTAAGCGGTCAAGCGTAAGCTGGTCGCGGGTTTTGATACGGCAGAGGTTCAGGCAGGCATTGTGCATTGACTGATAGACGTAGGTTCCTTCGCCTGTGTGGTTACGCTGCTGAAGGGCGGCGAGCAGACCAATGAGAAGGTGCATACCTGAATTTGAATCGCCCAGGGCGGCGCCTGACTGCGTAGGAACATTGTCGGGACCGCTCCACCAGCCGGTAGTTGAAGCTGCAGCGCCGGTAACCTGAGCTATAGGTTCATAAGCCTTGAGGTCTTTGAAACGTGAGGAAAGGGGAAATCCCTTGATTGTGCCGTAGATACATCTGGGATTGAGCGCATGGACAGCTTCCCAGGAAAATCCCAGCTTGTCCATTGCCCCGGGGTGCAGATTTTCAACAAATATATCGGCTTCCTTGATAAGTTTTGTCAATATCTCCTTGCCGTCGGGCGTTGCGGCATCAAGGGTAAGAGATTTCTTATCGGAATTAAGCTGAAGGAAATAGTAGCTCGGTTCATCAGGCATGAACTGCAGTTCCTTACGGGTGGCATCGCCGCTGCCCGGACGTTCGATTTTAATTACTTCGGCGCCGAGCCAGGCGAGCATTTGTGTACAAGAAGGACCTGACTGAACAGCGGTGAAGTCCACAACTTTGATTCCTTGAAGAGGTGCGGTATTCATAATAGAAAGTTTAAAGTATAGTTGTTTGAATTAATTTCTTTTAGAACTGCTCGGCCACCGGCAGGGCAAATTCATCTGCTATCATTCAAACACTCGTTAAGCAAAAAAGTTTTTGTAAAGGCGCTATTCATTTGGCAGAGACGGAGCAAATTGGTAATTTTGCAATGAATAAATGCCCCATTCCACACCGATGTCAAAGATATCCCGAAGAAAATTCTGCACTCTTTCAGCGCTTGCTTCGCTGGCGCTGCTGTTCACTCCCCGCCGCGCCCGAGCCGCCGCACAAGGCAGCGACATGAAACGCCTCAGGGGACGGTGCAGGATTGACGTGCTGCGGTGCAATTGTTTCACCGACCTTCAGGGACGTTACCTCGATGACCCGGAGGCCGGTCCATGCTCTCATTTCAGGGTTGGGGAATCTATCGAAATCACTCCCGACAATATTGAGCGGCTGAAAAAAGACGGGCGTATTTGCCCTAACGCCTGGCATTCGCTCGAACCTTACGTCATGGCCGCTCTCTCGGCCGGCGAGACTGACGACTGCGCCCCCGCTTCCAAAGTAACAGAAGCCGTGGTGAGCTGCCCCGACGGCACCCGCCCCGTAATTTTCAAAGTAAGCGCCGTCTGAACGAATATGACAGAGTCATCCGACAGTTACTACAGAGAGCTTTGGAAATCATTCTTTAGAAAAATCGCGATTTCCATTCTGCTTCTTTACGACATGCGGTGCATAATGGCCATAAGCTTCCCTCTGCACTGCCAACAGCTCATTTTTGTGTTTGGCCTGATAATATTAATCATCTGGTTTATGCACATCGGCAAAAAGCTCTTCATCAGAATCGCTTTCACCAATATCATTCTGATTCTATTGCTCCTCGGTTACTATAATACGCCCTACAGTCTAAAGAGCCATAGTTGGAAATCAATGCATTCATGCGATATGCCCGATTTCATAAAATTGAATGACAAAACTTTGGATTGGCCGGTCATCTATAATTCAGAAGGCGACACAATAGGAACAATCCTCTTTTGCTATCAGGATAACCTCACAGTAAAATCTGCTACCGGCTGCGTCGGTGAATATTGTGCAAAGTAAGCGCCCTCTGAGCCGTTACATGGCAAAGCCTACGTTATCTACGTAGAAAGTTAGGCCCTCGGTGCCTTCGTAGGGTTCGCCGCTGCCTGCACTCATCTCAACGATTACATGCGTAGGCTGAGCCTCCGCGTCCCATCCCTCCTCAATAACCGGAACCATTTTGCCTTTGGAGTTGCGGGCATAATAAGCATTGCCCTTCCCCCGCAAGCCGAGCCATCCCCAGCCGGGTTTCTTTGAGCAGTCGCCATACACCAAAGGCAATCTGTGGGCGTTTACCCAATTGGTGGAACGGCTGAATTTCTCGCCGCCCGTTGCCACTCTCTTGGCGTGAATATTGCCCTTTGCATCTTCCCACCGGTGTTGCAAAAACACGAATGTGACAGCCGCATCACGGCCGCTGAGTGTCTTGGGCGACCCGAACCCCGAAGCTTTGGTGCGCGTGTTTACATTGGGCATCGTCACCTTGTAGTCATAGACCAGGTCCTTCGGACGCTTCGTGTAGGGAACCCCCATTTCCATTTTTGAATAGGGATTGGAGGTTGATGTGATAGGCTCAAGCATGCGGCCAAGGAAAATTGAACCCGCCACCATCACCTTCATATCAATAATGCCAAGCACTGTCACAGTTTCAAGCTGCGAAACCATTTTGGCACACTTGCCATGGCCCGGGCGCTCGGCCGGAAAAACCGCATTCGAACATTTTTCAATACCTTTGACTTTTGCGTAGACGTTGCTTGTTGCCCACGGCGATCCCCCCAGATTACTGTAAGCCTTGTTGCCGTTTATGGTCTGTGCAGGGCCAATCTCATAAACTGTTTTTGACTTGCCGCCTATTATGCCCGATTCTTTTAAATTACGTGTAACCCATGAATCAAAGTTTCCGTACCTGAGAGGCTCTGTGGCATTCGCGGCCAACGATATCAAAATAACGCTTATAGTTAAAATAGCTGTTTTCATTTCCGTAATGAATTAAAATTCTCATAAATACGCGCTGACACATAGGGGGAGTCAGCTTCCGGTCAATATAAAAAAGCCGTTGTGTGGCAAAAAAGTTCAAGGCGAAATTACGAAATATCCCCGACTCAGCCTCCTGAAAAGCCCTCCGGAATGAGAAATGCGACAAACAGAACAACAATAACGCACTTTATGGCTGATTCAGGTGATTCAAGCGAAGCGGCCCCAAAGCGGTGAATCAAGTGATTCAAAGCGGCCAAACAGCCTGCCGAAGACAATTTTACAGCCCTTTCCACTGTAACCTTGTCAAAAGCCGCTATTTTCACGTAGCAAATACATAATTAAGCACGTTTCGGGCTGCTGGCGGTTGTAACTTTGCATTGTCAACCCACCGACACAACCACCTTTACCAACCTGCTTACCTTTGAGTAAGCCTAAGAGGAAGAGGAGGAAGGGACGACGTATATAACAATCACTCTCTTCGGAGAGATATTATATCTATTTACTAACCAATCTAATACAAACGCTTATGGAAACAAACAACGAAATGTGGAATGCATCGGCCTACGGTAATTCATCTCCCGGACAGGAACAGTCGGTGGCCGGATGCGATGAGGAGTGGAACATTGACGTTACCTCCGAACAAATCGAGGAAGAGTTGAGGACCAACAATCTTTTGCGCCGTATCAGGGGCAACTCTGCCGAACTGGCGCTGACACCCGAGGAAGCCCGAGAGGCAATAGCCCGGCGTGAACTGAGTGTGGAGCCATCGGGCCTCTTCTGCAGCAAGGAGGCCAACAAATGGATGGAAGAGGCACAGAGATGACCAAACCCGGTGCCACTGTGGCTTACACTGTGGCACGAGAACGAGGTGGCTTGCCTCTTCGCTGATACCAACATGGGCAAGAGCATCTATGCCGTGCAGATTGCCAAAGCCATCTCATCGGCCGGACGGCGAGTGATATACTTTGACTTTGAGCTGAGCGACAAGCAGTTCCAGCTTCGCTACACCAACCCTGACACCGACAAGCTTTATCCCTTCTCGCCACTGCTGATACGAAGTGAGTTTGCCAAGACATCCATGCCCGAGACCATCAGTGAGGTAGTGGACTGCATCGAGGCGGAGATAGCGAACAAACGCTGCAAAATTGTGATTATCGACAACATAACGTGGATTTGCAACCGCTCCGAGAGCGGAGATGCGGCGGGAGAACTGATGACACTGGTCATAGGGCTCAAACGCAAGTGGGGACTGAGCATCCTCTGTCTGGCCCACACACCCAAGCGTGCCATAACCACTGCACTGACACAGAATTCGCTGGCGGGCTCGAAGCGCATAGCCAATTTCATGGATTCGCTGTTCGCCATCGGGGTTGACCGCACCAATCAACCGTCGGGCCGCTATGTGAAGCAGATCAAGGTTCGCAGCGCCGAGCTGACCAACGGCGAGGAGCGGGTGTTGCGCTACGAGATTGTCAAGGAGCACAGTATGCTGCACTTCAAGCCCATAGGCACCGGCAATGAGCGCATGCTGCTTGCAGGCAGCTCCGATGAGGATAAGGAGGCTCAGCATAGCCGCATCATAGAGCTTGCCGCCTCGGGAATGAGCCAGCGTGCCATAGCCGAGGAGGTGGGGTTGTCACAGAGCTGTGTCTGCCGAGTCCTGCTCCGACATCGAGAATCTGAACAAAGCTCGCTGACTTGATTCAATGCTTCACTGATTTATTTGATTCATTTATTCAAGCCATCGGAAAGTGAATCAAGCGGGCCGGAAGGCCACCACATATCGCCATGATTCAATGATTCAATCAATGCAGCCCCTAAGCGGTAAATCAAGTGAATCAAGCGGTGTCGGCCGAAGGCTGAAGGTATCAGTAGAGGGTGTTGCAAATCTATGATTCCGCCATCAGAGCAGGGACATCCCTTCGGGATGTAACATTGGTAATCAGCAAGATAGATTAACGTACCAAAGGGACGTTCCTTCTGTCTAAGGGATTTGCAACACCCTATCACCGAATTGCCGCAGGGGATGATGAATCATCGCTATTCGTAATATTCGATTTCGCGTACAGCCAACTGGCCGATAGAGTCGGTGCCCTTTAGCCAGTTTCCTGCTGCATCCGTGGGCTGTTCGTAGCTGAATGTAACTACATTCGCTTCGGGAGAAAGCGGCGAAGTTGTTACGGTCTTTGTCAGAAAACCGTTTGCATCGTAGGTGTATGTCGATTTGGTGGCTTCATAAACGCCGTCGTCCTTTGATTTGGAAATCCTCCCGTCGGGACGTAAAGTGTACGTTGATTTTTCTATATAACCATTGGGATCGGCCTCGTCCTTAATTGAATAAGAAATAATTTCGCCGGCAGCATTGCGCTTGAGTGTCATTACCGCTTTGAAATCCTCGCCCTCCAAGTATTCATCGTAATATGACTTGCTCAGGCGTCCTTTTGCATCCGTGACCAGCCGACGTTTCAAAACGGTTCCTTCATTGTCTTTCTTCTCATAACCGCTCAGAAAACCATCGGGGGTAAAAAAATAAACCGTCTCATTGTTCAGCTGGAACTCATGCTTACTTGCATTTTCATCAATCATTCCGTCAGTGTCATAGACGGGTTCGGTTATGGTCCAGAAATAGTTTTTTTCAACAAGCTTTTTCACTTTGCCTTTGAGCCAGAAGAGGGGCAGGTCACTGGCAGGTGTGACATTTTTCCGGGTTACAGCTGTGGAGCCGGATTTAGCTGTCTTTTTGGGGTTTTTACGAGTCTGACCGTTAACAGCAAGAGTGCCACCGATGAGAGCGGCAGCCAGCAAAATTACAATTCGCTTCATAGGACGCAGATGTTAGGGTTATTAATTTGTCAAAGTTAATCTTTTCCCCTCAAACAGCAAAACTTTTCCTCCCGTAAAAGCACTAATCGGCTATGGAATGCAGCAGGCTGTCCTTCCCCGGTTCCGATTCGGGGTGATTCAAGCTATGCGGCCCCTAAGAGGTGAATCAAGTGAATCAGGCGGAGGGGGAACAATAAAGCCCGGCTCGGTTAGGAGTCGGGCTCTTATATTTTTCCTTATGTTTCTTACTTCAGGACATCCTTAACGGCATCGTTGGGCACCATTGTTTCCTGAAATGTATAAGCACCGGTCTTAGGTGACTTAACCACTTTGATTACCTTGCTGTAAGTGCGGCCTTCACCTTTCTGAAGCGATGCAACTGTTTTCTTTGCCATATCTCAGTAGGTTTTATTTGATTTCTTTGTGAACGGTTACTTTCTTCAGTATAGGATTGTATTTCTTAAGCTCGAGACGCTCGGTAGTGTTCTTGCGGTTTTTAGTGGTGATATAGCGCGAAGTTCCGGGCATTCCGCTGGCTTTGTGTTCGGTGCATTCGAGAATTACCTGCACGCGATTACCTTTAGCTTTCTTTGCCATCTTCTTAGAATTCTAAATATTTGATTTCAGTTAAATAACCCTTCTTAACGGCTTCTTTGATTGCAGCGTCAAGACCGTTTTTGTTAATGGTGCGCAGTCCGTTGGCTGAGATTGTAAGTTCAATCCACATGTCCTGTTCAACCCAATAGAACTTCTTGGTGAAGAGGTTAACATTGAATTTGCGCTTTGTACGACGCTTTGAGTGGCTCACGTTGTTACCGCTCAATGCCTTCTTGCCTGTAATTTGACAAATCTTTGACATGGCTGTTTCTGTTACTTAGCTCTATTAAACTTTATTGTTACTTCTTTAAGTCGTGCTCTGTGGCCGCCATCTCAGTCTCATATCACTGCTAAGCGCATCTTTTTTAACAGCTTTACAGGATGAGCCACAAAACAGAGTGCAAAGTAACAACTTTTTCATGTAACTGCCAAATAATTTTGAGTTTTTCTGCGCGGCGCAGTCACATTTCAAATGCCTGATTGAGATCGCCAAGTTTCGAAGCGCGGTCAATCACGGGATAGACCGTTTGCTCCAGAAGCATGTTTGCCGTCGGTTCAAGTGACTCGGGCTTTTCATGGGTGAGCGAAGAACTTTTCTTTATGTTCACTTCAACAAAACGCTTCATGGCGTCGCGAAGCCGTGACTTATCGGATTCCGACAGCTCCTCGTCGGCGTTCTGCTCCAGGATTCCGTTGATTTGGGGAAGCAATTCGGATTGCTGCCTACGGATTTCGGCCACGGCTTCATCGGCTGTCTCGGTTTTGTCGACCTGCGCCGCTGCCTCATCGATGATTTTTGCCACCTGCTCGGCTGCCGATGGCTCGCCGCAACTGCTCAGAGCGCTTGCCGCGAACAATAGGAGCATCAGCGCCGTTTGTTTGATTACTTTCATTCCGGTTATTTTTCAATTTTTCACAAATATAGCCGTTTTTTTGAGCCTCCGCAACTTTTTGTTTAATTTTGCCGCATGACACTGAAATTATCATCCGCCCTAAGTTTTGCTGTAATCATAGCTGCAATCTGTCTGTGCAGCTGCAACACTGACAACGACATCATTCCGGGCAACCGCCCCACGATTGAATTCGACGCGCCCGACGGGGTCTATACCGTCAAGGTGGGCCATGAGCTGAGGATCGACCCCATTGTCGGCAACGCGCAGAACGCTCAATTCACCTGGAGCATGAACGGCGAAACGCTGGGTCATGAACGCGCGCTTGTGATGCAGTGGAATCACTTAGGCAGCTTCTATGTGATGCTCACTGTGACTTCTCCTGCCGGCACGGCGAGCGAGGAGGCGCGGGTGGACGTGGTTGAGAAGACTCCTCCGGTGATTGACCTTGCCCTCCCCTCCGAGGGAATCTACCTCCTGCCGGGTCAGAAATACGATTTCAAGCCGCGGTTCAGCCACTCCGACGTGGAGGGATTCAGCGTGAAATGGCTCGTTGACGGGGCGGAGAAATCAACTGCCGAGAGCTACGAGTTTTCAAGCGACACTGAAGGCACGTTCAACGTAACCGTAGTGGCCACAAACGATGACGGCGAGGCGCAAACCTCGGCGAAAGTCAATGTGGTCAGCCGTCTGCCCCGCTCGCTGACATTCGAAGCTCCCTCGCTGATGACTGGCAGCACCACACGCTACACTTTCCCTGGCCGGAGCGTAATCCTCTCCCCTGCCGCCCGGAACATCGAGGCCGGAGCACCCTACAGCTGGACCGTCAATGGCTCTGCGGTCAACTGCACAGGCGGCACTTTCAGCTTCACTCCCTCGGAGCCGGGCAATTATAACATCACTGCGGCTGCCGACGGCGCTACGGCCACGGTGACAGTGGTCTGCGTCAACGCCACCGAGAAATCGCGCATGCGCCCCGCCACGGCCTCCAGCTCGGCCTATATCACCAAGGTGTGGGAATACGTCCCGGCTCCCGGACAGTTCATCAACGACAATGGCTCTATCGGTGGAATGCCCTCCGACATAGCCTCGCACCATGAGGCATGCCAGTGGGCCATGAGCCGCCTGCAATCGCGCCTTCCCGTGTCGCTGGGCGCTTGCTGCGGATACATCATTGCGGGATTCGACCACAGCGTGGAGGCCGGCCGTGCGCTCTACGATCTCGCCGTGGGGGGCAACTCATTTGACCGCTCCAACGAGCCGGGCACAGTGTGGGTAATGCAGGACGTGAACGGCAACGGCGTCCCCGACGACGAATGGTATGAGCTCCGGGGAAGCGACCACGACAATCCGCTGACAATCCACAACTACGCCGTGACCTACTACAAGCCCGCAGGGGCGGCAATGGACGTGAGCTGGACCGACAATCAGGGCTCCTCGGGCCTTGTCAGCTACCTGAAATCCTACCATTCGCAGCTCTCTTACTACCCGGCATGGATCAGCGCCCCCTCCTACACTCTCAGGGGAACCCGGCTGCCTGCCCGCACCGAATATAATTCAGTCACCGGCGAATGGTACACTCTGCCTGCCGAATGGGGCTACGCCGACAATTTCGGTTCCGACACCTTTGCCCTCGGTAGCTCGGCCGAGGGGGGCGACGGACAGCGCGTGGGCCTCAAAATAAGCAATGCAGTGATGGCCGACGGCAAGCCAATCGAGCTGGCTTACATTGACTTCATCTGCATCCGCTCAGGCGTAATGGCCAACCTTGGACGCATTGGCGAATCATCGACCGAAGTGTTCTCAATAGCCGACTACCGGCTTTCGGTTAACTAATTTTAACTTCATCCTACCGAATTTTGCACTAATTTTGCACCCGGAAAGCAACGCGAGGCACTCTAAGCCTCAGGGAACACGGTGAGAATCCGTGACAGTACCCGCTGCTGTAATTCCTGCTTCAGCTGAAGCTATGCAGTTCACAATCAAGCCACTGGCCTCAACGGTGGGCCGGGAAGGCGTGGACGGCAAGGATAAGTCAGAACACCAGCTTGCGTTTCCGGACATAGATTTTATTGATTGAGTCCACGGGACTATGGACACTGTCTGTCAAACCATTGCAGCGCTGTAATTAACCGTTGCCATCAGCCGCTCACACGCTTGATTCACACCCCTCCCCGCCAGCCATCCTGTCATTGCCCCCGCCGCTCAATCAACCAATCTGATTTTACGGCAATTAATTCATTACAATCAATTTAACTGACAGAATGAAAATGAAAATGAAAATCGACTTTCGCCACGCGGCAATGATTCTTGCTTTGGGAGCCTGCTTCACTTCATGCTCCGATGATGATGACAACGCTATCAAAGAGGTAATAGCCACCGTTGACTTCGAGACACCCGGAATCACTCTCGCAGGCCCAACCTCCTACGGCGCAAACCTCTACTTTGACTACAAGGAAGGCACCAAATTCACCGAGGCCGAGCTTCCGGTTACAACCGACGTGAAACTCCACATTGGGATTAACGAGAGCATCTGGACCGAAGAGATTGACTTCACCGCCGGGGGGATGGCTCTCTCGCAGTGGAATCTGCGCAGCAACCCCAAAGACCTCACCACAACAGCCACCGACTGGTGGTACAGCTACCGGAACCAGTGCTCGGTCTACAACATGAATTCCGTCGACGGAGCCAACAAGGGAGCCGGTGCAGCAGGATCGAACACCTTCGCCATTGTTTTCGGCTACTCCGACAACAACTCCATGAGCAGCTGCTCGCGCATGTATTTCACCGGCAAAGCCGAATTCCCCCTAAAATCCGTTGAATTGTGCAACACAAGCTATGTCTACGGCACCATGATGAATGCCAACCCCTATGGAACCACCCCCGACAAGAGCCTCAAAGAGGCCAAGGGATGGTTCAAAGCGGAGTTCTACGGCTTTGATGCCGAAGGGAACCCCACCAACGGAGGCAAACCTGTGGAATTCTATCTCGCTGACTACCGCGACGGCTCTGCCACCTACACTGAAGCTATTGATGCTTGGAAAACATGCGACCTCTCGGCTCTCGGCAAGGTCAACGCAGTTGAAATCAACTTCAAAGGCTCCGATTATGGCCAGTGGGGTCTCAACACCCCCGCCTACGTCGCTTTGGACAACCTCCGCGTCGACGTAACTCCCGCTACCGCCGACAAATAATGCTGCGTCTACTGCTTTTCACTCTGCTGGCTGCGACCCTTGGCGGCTGCATGAAATGGGACTATGGTGAGCCCGAAGATTTCATGTCGCCGGGTCGCGGCCTGTTCATTCTCTGTGAAGGCAATTTCCAGTACAGCAACGCCTCTCTCTCGTTCTATCAGCCCGACTCTTCCAAAGTTAGGAACGAGGTGTTTTTCCGGGCCAACGGCTTCAAACTCGGCGACGTGGCCCAGTCAATGACCATCTACAATGGCCGCGGATGGATTGTGGTCAACAACTCCCATGTAATTTTTGAGATTGACCCCGACACCTTCCGTGAGACAGGGCGCATCGAGAACCTCACATCGCCCCGCTACATCTACTTCATCTCGCCCCGCAAGGCATACGTAACCCAGCTGTGGGACAACCGCATTTTCATCATCGACCCCTCGACTTACTCCATTACCGGCCATATCACTGTTCCAGGCATGACAATGGAGCAAGGCTCAACCGAGCAGATGGTGCAATACGGCAAATACGTGTTCTGCAACTGCTGGAGCTACCAGAACCGAATAATCAAAATCGACACCGAGACCGATGCCGTGGTTGAGCAGCTCACCGTGGGTCTGCAGCCCGCCAACCTTGTTCTTGACCGCTACGGCAAGCTCTGGACACTGACCGACGGCGGCTATGAGGGCAACCCCCTGGGCAATGAATCGCCTTCGCTCTACCGTATCGACGCCGCAACGCTCACCATTGAGAAGCAGATTCAGTTCCGCCGCAACGACACTCCCCGCTCGCTCACACTCAACGGCTCTCGCGACACCCTCTACTGGATTAACCGCGACGTTTGGCGCATGGGTGTGAATGATTCGCGCCCACCGGTCAGGCCTTTCATTTCTGAGCGAAACACTACGTATTATAACATGACTATCGACCCGGAGCGCGGCGACGTGTACGTGGCCGATGCCATTGACTATCAGCAGTCAGGCATGATTTATCGCTTCACATCGCAGGCGCTGCCCATTGACTCATTCTATGTTGGCGTCACCCCCGGCGCTTTTTGTTGGAAATAACCGCTATGAAAACGCCGCTGTCCGTCATATTACCCCTTCTGTTTCTTCTGAGCCTGCCGGCCGGCGCCCAGAAACGTCTTGACAACGTGACCGTCACGGCCAAGCGCCCCATGAAAGAGATTGGAGTTCAGAAAACCACCTTTGACTCCACAGCCCTCAAGGAGAACATTGCCCTCTCCATGGCCGATGTGCTGGCCTACAACTCCTCGGTTTTCGTGAAGTCTTATGGGCGCGCCACGCTCTCCACAGTGGCATTCCGCGGCACATCACCCTCCCACACGCAAGTGACATGGAACGGAATGCGCATCAACAGCCCCATGCTTGGCATGACGGACTTCTCCACTATCCCCTCATTCTTCGTTGACCGCGCCTCGCTCCTCCACGGCACATCTTCCGTAACCGAAACCGGGGGCGGTCTCGGCGGCCTGGTGAGACTGTCAACCATCCCCGATGTTCCCGATGGGCTTGGCCTACAGTACATTCAGGGCATCGGCTCATTCAGCACTTTCGATGAATTCGCGCGCATAACCTACGGCAGCGACCACTGGCACACGTCGACCCGAGCCGTCTATTCCTCATCGCCCAACGACTACAAGTACGTGAACCACGACAAGAAGGAAAACATCTACGATGACAACCACAACATAATAGGCCAGTACCACCCCACCGAGCGCAACCGCTCCGGCGCCTTCAAGGACTTCCACATCCTGCACGAAACCTACTACAACACCCTCCGCGGTGACCGCTTCGGACTCAACGCCTGGTTCGTGAACTCCAACCGCGAGCTGCCCATGCTCACAACCGATTACGGCACACCCTCGGAATTCGAAAACCGCCAGCGCGAACACACTTTCCGCAGCGTACTTTCCTGGGACCACACCCGCAGTTCATGGCGCACAGGAGTGAAAGGAGGCTACATACACACGTGGATGGCCTACGACTACCGCCGCGAAGTGTCGGAAGGCAACTGGGCATCCATGACACATTCACGCAGCAACGTCAACACCATCTACGGGCAGGCCGAAGGCGAGTACACCCCATCGAGCAAATGGTATTTCACAGCATCGGTGGCGATACATCAGCATTTTGTCAAAAGCACTGACCGCACAGTGACAATTCAGAATGGCGACAACGTTCTCATCGGCTACGACAAAGGGCGAGTGGAACTTTCAGGCTCCCTCTCGGCCAAATGGCAGCCCACTGACCGCATAGGCTTATCGGCAGTGCTGCGCGACGACATGTTCGGCCGTTCCGTAGGTCCGCTGATTCCGGCCCTGTTCGTTGACGGCCTGATTTCGCGTGCAGGCAACGTTATGCTCAAAGCCTCCGTTTCCAAAAACCATAAATTCCCCTCAATCAACGACCTCTATTTCATGCCAGGAGGCAACCCCGACCTAAAGAGCGAACACGGCTTCACCTACGATGCCGGAGCGAGCTTCACACTGGGCAGCGCGGGGAAATACTCCCTGAGTGGCAGCGCAACATGGTTCGACTCACGCATCAACGACTGGATCATATGGCTCCCAACAACCAAAGGCTTCTTCTCGCCCCGCAACGTCAAGGAGGTGCATGCCTATGGGATAGAACTGAAATCCGATCTTGAGGCCAACCTTGGGAAAGGCTGGATGCTCAACCTCTCAGGCTCCTACTCTTGGACACCCTCAATCAACCGTGGCGAACCTGCTTCTCCCGCCGACAAATCCGTGGGCAAGCAGCTACCCTACGTTCCCCGCCACTCGGCGGCCGTCAACGGCCATCTGCGCTGGAAATCGTGGGCATTCCTCTACAAATGGTGCTACTACTCGCAGCGTTACACCATGTCATCAAACGACATCACCTTCACCGGACACCTCCCTGCCTACTTCATGAACAACCTCGCCCTGGAGAAATCCTTTGCATGGAAACCGGCCGATGTTGCTCTCAAGCTCGCTGTCAACAACCTTTTCAACGAAGACTATCTCTCAGTGCTCTCCCGCCCCATGCCCGGCATCAACTTTGAATTCTTCATCTCCATCACCCCTCGCATTCGCAAAAAATAGTCTGTACTCGCCGCAGCAATTCCCACGAGCCGCCACAGCGTGAATAGTCTAAAGTCTTTACCGACATTCCTCTGCACTGAGATTTTTCCTCATATTTTTTAGGATTTATGGTAAAGTTATAGTATTTTTGCCAATAAACATATAATTATCATGAATAAATCAATCATTTTAGTAGATGACAAAAATTAATTTTTGTCAGTTATATGATTGATTTTTAATTAGTTATTACTTGTAAAAATCCCTG
>ENA-ORCP01000274-ORCP01000274.1-human-gut-metagenome-genome-assembly--contig:-NODE-274-length-45793-cov-5.509231_pt1 | contig 45793 bp, 43 predicted proteins | sample MGYA00242990_ERZ507991 | MGnify/ENA primary metagenome ERZ507991 (study PRJEB26167, sample SAMN06115496) | human gut metagenome | host: Homo sapiens | place: China:Henan | collected 2015-05-07 | study... | reverse complement strand
GTATCTATGATTTGAAGTGCAGTCTGCATGGTGGAATTATCCCCGTGTCCGTACCGCCAGAAGTACCGTTAAGGGAAAAGTGGGAGTAAAAGAGTTGCTTTTAGGGAGTGAGAGGATTAGAAAAGGCGTGTGTTTTGAAAGGAAAATTTAACCAAATCCTAACGGTCGGTAGGGCTTTTTATGATTTGAGATTAAGAACAAAGAGATACGAAATTTCAAGGGAATACACTGGATGTCAGCGAAAATGTGTAACTTTGCGTATTGGCATATACGCCATATCTGAAACAATGTCTAAAATTATCGTTCAAAATACACCTATCACTGTTCTCTCGTTAGAGGAACAGGATTATATCTCCCTCACAGATATGGCAACTGCCAAAGAGGGCGATAAACGTTCTGCCGATATAATCAAGAACTGGTTGCGAAACCGCTACACTATTGAATTTCTTGGTACTTGGGAGGTGATTCACAATCCTGATTTCAAAGTGGTCGAATTTGACCACTTTAGAATGAGCGCAGGGTTACCGTCCTTTGTGTTGAGTGCTTCTGAATGGATAGAGCGCACAAATGCAATCGGAATAATAGTGAAGAAAGGTCGCTATGGAGGCACCTATGCTCATAAGGATATAGCTTTTGAGTTTGGTTCGGCAATAAGTGTGCCGTTCAAACTTTATCTTATCGAGGAATTTCAGCGGCTGAAGACGGAGGAACAGCGGTTGTTGGGGTGGTCGGCGAAACGTGAGTTGTCGAAAATCAACTACCGCATACATACCGATGCCATAAAGCAGAACCTTGTCCCTGCGGAGGTTACTCCGGCACAGTCAAGCATCATCTACGCCAATGAAGCCGATGTGCTGAATGTGGCGATGTTTGGTGTAACGGCAAAACAATGGCGCGAAGCCAATCCCGACCTCAAAGGGAATATACGCGACTATTCTACAATCAATGAACTTATCTGCCTGTCAAATATGGAGAACCTCAATGCGGTTTTCATTGAGCAGGGAATGACACAAGGCGAGCGACTTGTGAAACTGAATCAGATAGCCATTCATCAGATGAGCGTATTGGAGAGCGGCGACAATAGTAGAATATTGCTGAAGTGAAAACAAAGTGAAATTTTGCCCTTTATATTATCACAAATGATTGTCAGATTACATTTGCTTATGTGCATCGCTTTTGCTGCAATAGCAACAGCTTGTGGAAAAACGAGCACTGCCAAAACCGAAATAATCGATGGCGTTGAATGGAATGTAACTATTCATAAGGCTGTACAGTTTAATGACTCTCTGACGGGTGTAAGCACTGGTAACAACTACACTGTTGCCGATATTGCTATTGTAAATGAAAAGCTTTTGAGTATAAAGCCGGAAAACCTTACAATAGGGTGGACAATACCCAGCTCTGACGGTTCTATATGGCTAATTGCATATGAAAGTACGCCGCTTCTCATAGATAAAGTAAAAGTGACCCAGGCTAATTCAATTCCGTCCTACGGTGGAGATATTCAGATTGGTTTCAAATTCTCCGATACTGAAAAATGGGCAATAATAACAAGAGAGAACATAGGTGAGCGACTTGCAGTATTTGTGAACGGTCAACTCATGAACGCACCCCAGGTCAACAGTGAGATAACATCAGGCAACTGCTCAGTGTCAATTCCCACAAATATGATAAAAGATTATTTGCCAAATCTTGATATAGAACAGATTAGACAATAATTAAATCTTCTGTAAAAAGCTACAGGAAAAGGCGCTTGCGTTTGACCCGCCGGCACTCTCCTTGTCCGTGAACGTGTCGCGCACGGACTGCTTGTAGTTAGCCGCCGGAATGAGCTGCCGTTTCTTGCAGTAGGTTGTCTCTCTAATCATCAGAAAGAAATCCTCTCTGGTGATGATTGTGATGTGGTATGTCAGTCTGCAAGACCGGAGAGTGCCTTTGTAAATGAGGTTATTTAAAATCTATAAGCTGAAAATCAAGGGTGTTATACCACACGCCGATTTTTGCAGCCGTTTGTCGCTGTTTTGCCTTCCGAAACTCCATGTGGAATTGATTGGCAAGTGTTTATGAAGCATGACAGGGGTGAAGAAACAAAAACGCCCGGCGCGGGCCGGGCGTTAGGGGGAAGGTATGGTGGGCTTCAATTATTTGCCGAGGTATTCAAGTACCTGAGTGAGAACGGCTGCGGGCGTGTAGCCGAATTTCTCGTCAAGGACTTTATAGGGGGCAGAGGCTCCGAAATGGTCAAGACCGAAGATGCGGCCTTGTGAACCGACAACGGGACGCAGCGTGGAGGGAACTCCGGCAGTCAGGCCGAAGGTGGGCATGTGGGGCGGAATGACGCTGTCGCGATATTCCTGGTCCTGGTCAAGGAACAGTCCGATGGACGGAACGGATACCACTCGCGCTTTTATCCCTTCAGCTTCAAGCAGGAGGGCCACATCGCAAAGGAGAGCCACCTCAGAACCGTTGGCCACGAGGGTAATGCGTGCGCCGGGGGCATCCATGACCACGTAGCCGCCACGGCGGGTGCCGAGGGCTTCGGTGTATCTGTCGCCCGATGGGCTGGGGAGGTCGCGAACGTCCTGACGGCTGAAAATTAGGCCGGTGGGGGTTGATTTATTGTTCATTGCCATTTCCCAGCAGACGGTTGCCTCGGCAGAGTCGGCGGGGCGTAACACAAGCATGGAGCGCTGTCCGTGGATGTTGCGCAGTTCTTCGAGCAGACGTATCTGTGCTTCCTGCTCGACGGGCTGGTGTGTGGGTCCGTCTTCGCCAACTCGGAAAGCATCGTGGGTCCACACGTATTTCACGGGGAGCTCCTGGAGGGCGGCCATGCGGATGGCGGGTTTCATATAGTCGGAGAACACGAAGAAGGTGCCGCAGGCAGCGAGCATGCCGCCGTGGAGCACAATCCCGTTCATGATTGAAGCCATGGTGAGCTCGGCCACACCGGCGTGGAGGAAAGCACCTGTGAAATCGCCGTGGGTGAGGGCGTGATTGTGGGCGAGGAATGCGTCGGTTTTGTCGCTGTTGGCAAGGTCGGCGCTCGATACAATCATGTTGCCGATTTTTTCGGAGAGTACGCGGAGCACATCGGCGGAGGCTGTGCGTGTTGCAACATTGGCTTTGTGGACGATTGCGCGATAGTCAATCTCGGGGAGCTTGCCAGCGAGGTAGCCGCGGAAAGTTTCGGCTTCGGCGGGATGTGCTTCGGCCCATTCGGCGAATTTCTTGCGGCGCTCTGCCACGATTTTACGCAATTCCTCGCGTCGGTGAGCGTAGAGTTCGGCAACTTCGGGGCGAATTACCCATGGGTTTTCAGGGTCGCCGCCGAGATTGCGGATTGTGGCGGGAACATCGGCTCCACTCTTGCTGAGGGGCTGTCCGTGGGTTGAGCATTGTCCTTCGAAGTTTGAGCCGTCGGCTTTCACGCAACCGCGGCCCATGATGGTGTTGCCTATAATGATTGTGGGGCGTTTGTCCTCGGCGATAGCGGCCTTGAGGGCATCGGCAATCGCAACGGGGTCGCTTCCGTCGATTTCAATGGTGTTCCAGTTCCAGGCGCGGTATTTTGCAGCTACGTCTTCGGTGTCTACCTCGTCGACCATTGTAGAGAGCTGCACGGCGTTGCTGTCATAGAACATTATCAGGTTCGAGAGCCCGAGATAACCGGCAATTCTACCGGCGCCCTGCGAAATTTCTTCCTGAATGCCGCCGTCGGAAATGAAGGCGTAGGTTTTGTGGGCCACAGTCTCACCGAAGCGGGCAGCCATGAACCTTTCGGCAATGGCGCAACCCACAGCCATTGTGTGTCCCTGTCCGAGGGGACCCGACGAGTTTTCGATGCCTCTTGTAGGGTCGAGTTCGGGGTGTCCGGGCGTTACGCTGCCCCACTGCCGGAACTGCTGCAGCTCCTCGATGGTGTAGTAACCGCAAAGGGCGAGGACGGAGTAGAGCATGGGCGACTGGTGGCCGGGGTCAAGAAACATGCGGTCGCGCAGAGGCCATGTGGGATCATCGGGGTCGGTGACCAAAAACTGTGAATAAAGCACATTGATAAAATCGGCACCACCCATAGAACCTCCGGGATGGCCTGACTTGGCCTTTTCGACCATGGAGGCTATTAGCACGCGGATGTTGTCGGCGGCCGAGTTCAGAGTCTTGATATTCATATTGTTGTAATGTGATTGTGTTGGCTGTCACAGTGAAACGGGCGCAAAACGGCCTAATTCCACTGCAAAATTAATCACTTAACGGCAAACACGCAAATGAACTGATTCAAAACCGCTCTTTTTTTGCGTTATAGCCCGATTTGGCGGGGCGGGGGATTTTGATTAAATTTGCGGGAGTATGAAAGAGAATCTGCAGTTGATTGCCGCGCCGCTCCAGGGATTCACGGAGGCGGAGTGGCGCAGGGCCCACGGACGCGTTGCCGGGGGCGCCGACTTGTATTTCAGCCCGTTTATGAGAGTTGAGCGGGATGCGGTGCGCGGGCGCGATTTGCGCGACGTAAAGCCTGACCGCAATGATGGGGTGGCGCTCGTGGCGCAGGCAATATGCCGCGATGCGCGGGAGTTTGCCTTGATTGCCGATGAGGTTGCCGCGATGGGCCTTTCGCGGCTTGACCTGAATATGGGCTGCCCGTTCAAGCCGCAGGTGAAGCATGGGCGTGGCGCGGGTTTGCTCGCCAATCCGGGGGAGCTTGAGGCTATTGCCGATGAAATGGAACGGCGGCGGGAGATGACGTTCTCGGTGAAGATGCGCCCGGGCGTGGAGCGCGTCGACGAGTGGCGTGAAGCTGTGGACATAATCAACCGCATGAGGTTGAGCTTCATCACGGTTCATCCGCGGATTGCGGCACAGATGTATGGCGGTCAGCTGCTCCTGGATGAGTTCGGAGCCATGTGTGGCGAGCTGCGCCACGCGGTGGTGTTTAACGGCGATGTGCGTGAACCGGCTGATATTGACCGCATCCTCGAGTCGTTCCCGGGGCTTTACGGCGTTATGGCGGGGCGCGGATTGCTGGCGCGGCCAACGCTTTTTGCCGAGTGGCGTGCGGGAGAGGAGCTGCCCGAAGATGAACGGCGCCGGGCTGTAACGGCCATTCACAATGAGATGTTTGCCGCTTATGAGACGCGTCTTTGCGGCGACTCGCAGCTGCTCATGAAAATCAAGCCATACTGGGAGTATGCCGGGGCTGATTTTGACCGCAAGGCCGTCAAAAAGCTGCTTAAAGCGGGCAGCCTTGCCTCCTACCGGCGAGCCCTCAGTGAACTATAATCGGCGGCGGGGCGTTTCATTCCAAAACATAAATTTCAAACCATAGATTGAAATGAAACGCTTTGTAATGACCCTGCTTGCAGGGGTGTGCTGCGTGGCCTTGACATGGGCCCGCGACACCGAGGTCAGCGCCAGCTACGGCGCAGCTCCCGCAATGTGTCATATCGCCTCGATGCACAACCATTGGGACGGGATGGACAACTGCTGGGGCACGGTGAACTTTACGATTGACCACCGGTTTCTGCCACATCTGTGGGTGGGGATGGGCTACACTTTCTCCACGGCCGACAGCGAGACGGCATCGGAGGGGCGTTACGGCAAGGTGACATGGCACGGCCTTATGGTCAATGCCCGCTACGAATGGCTCAGCCGGCCGAAGATGCGGCTTTACAGTCATGTAGGCTTTGGGGCGCTGGTGGCGTACTGCTCGCCATCGTGGGAGGACTCTTATAACAGCAATCGTTTTGCATTTCAGGTTATGCCCATAGGAATTGAAGCGGATATATGCCGCAATGTAGGCGTTTTCGCCGAACTGGGTTACGGAATCCAGGGCGTGGGTAAAGCCGGCATAAGGGTGGGATTTTGAGCCGTTTCTGTTCCCAAAAAGGCAAATTGTTGCGGTGGCAGTGAAATTTGGCTTAAAAAAGTTTTGCGATGTGAAAAACAATGCTTAATTTTGCCCCGCAAAAAGCAACAAGCCAATAATTAACATCCAAATAATAATAACGTTAAAATGATTATCGTACAAGTAAAAGAAGGCGAAAACATTGAGCGCGCACTCAAAAAATTCAAGCGCAAATATGAAAAAACCGGTATTGTAAAAGAGCTCCGCAGCCGTCAGGCTTTCCAGAAACCTTCAGTGGTTAACCGCAAGAAGATGATGAAAGCCGTTTACGTTCAGAAGCTTCGCGCCGTTGAAGAATAATTGACAGCAGTCCGCACGGGGCTGCCTGTCGCGCGCCAGAATTTATTTGGCCTCCCTATACAAACCATACAAAGAGAATCCGCTGTGTCTGTTGGATGGACAAGCAAAACGGGTTCTCTTTCGTTGTGCGTGTAGGTTTATGAATATGGGGGCTATTCCTCGGAGGAACTTGTGAGGATGTCAATGAGAGCTGCGCGGGAAATGAAGTGGATTTCGCGCTGGTCGTAGTCGAGCAGTCCGCGTTCCTTCATGTGGTCAAGTGTGGCTATGAATGATGACCTCTGCACGCCGAAAAGAGAGTAGAAATCGCGCTGTTTGCACTGGAGGGTCAGGTCGGCCGCTCCTCTCTGTGTGAGCGCAATCATCCAGAAAGCTATTCGTTCTTCGAGAGATCCGTGGGTAAGGGCCAGGACGCCAATCACAGACTTTTGCGCATCGATTGAGAGCGTGTTAAGAAAGTTTATCAGGAACACCTGGTTGGAATTGAGGATGGTCATGAAATCGAGCTTGTCGATTTGCAGGATGCCTGTTTTTCCAATAGCCACAGCCGAGAGGGGATAGGAAGTGAAGCGTCCGAAAAGGAAGTCGGGCGCAATGACTTCGGGAGCGTTCAGAGTCTGCATCACTTTCATCCGGCCGTCGGGGGAGAGAGTTGTGAGTCGGGCGGCTCCCGAAATAACGAATTTAAGATGGGTGCATGATTCTCCGGCGTTGACAATTGTTTCGCCGTCAAGATATTTCAGGAAATGGAATTTTGTGGTTCCGATGACTTCCGATAATTGGGAATAGCCCACTCCTTTAAAAATAGGCAACTCCATGAGTATTTCATACATGCTGTCCATCGCGGTTGTTTGAGAGTGTTATTAAAGAGGGACGCTGAGGGGAGTCAGTGAGCCTTATTGTAGTAATCAAACGCTTGCAGGCGTGTTAAAGTTCTAACTCGCGGGTTTGCGAATCCGTGAGTGCAAAGTTACGAATAAAAGTGGTTAACATAACTTAACTGAATGATAATTGTGTAAGCGAATTGCTATAAAAAATCCGAAAAAAGGAGGGAATGCCGTGAAAATGTCAATTTTTTTTGGTAGTATCGTGGAAATATGAGAAATATGCAACCATGCTGAAAGCAGAAACCCCAATAAACTCATTGTCACGTCTGGCATCCTCCCGGAAAGTGCTGGTGTTTTTCACGCACCTTTTGATTCTGACACTTCTCTTTGTGGTACCGGAAGTGCTGATGTCGCTGAGCCGCCCGCATGACGGGCTGGATTCGGGAATGTTTGTCAAGTCGCTTGTCTGGATTGCGGTGTTCTACATCAGCTATTATCTGACCTGCGACCCTACTGACGGCCGCCGCAGTTCGGTGATTAAATATGTGGCGGAATGCATAGCTATAATTGTAGTGGCGGTGTTTGCCATGTACCTTCTGTGGCATTTCACCCATCCGACGCTGCCTGAGCCGCGGCATTTTGACGCCACGATGCCGGAAAGACGCTTTTTCCACAATCCCGGGCTGGCGTTTCTTATGCGCGACGGCATGGTGATAGCGCTCACCATAGCGCTTGGCTTGACACTCAGGCTTATAGGCCGTTTTCGCGAGATTGACCAGCGCCGGCACGATTATGAAGCGCGCGAGCGCGAGGCTGAACTGCGGCGTCTCAAAGGGCAGCTGAATCCGCATTTTCTGTTCAATACGCTCAACGGCATCTATGCCTTGGTTGACATAGCGCCTGACCGCGCACAGAAAGCGATTCATGAACTGAGCCGGATGCTCCGCTATGTGCTGTATGAAAATCCGTCGGCCGTTACGCTTGGCGCCGAGATGGAATTTGTGACTCATTATGTGGGGCTGATGCAACTGCGGCTGCCGAAGACGGTTCCGGTGGTTGCTAACATCGACGGCGGCGAGTGCGTGAACAACAGCGTGATTCCGATGCTGTTCATAAACATTATAGAGAACGCATTCAAGTACGGTGCGAAGGCGCCCGAACCGGGTCCGATAGTGATTGACATCTCGGTGACGGGAAGCCTGTTGCGATGCCATGTCTCAAATAATTATGACCACGAAGCCTCAAAGAGCGAAGGCGGCATAGGGTTGGCCAATCTGCGGCGCCGACTGGCGTTGCAGTACAATGGCCGGTTCACACTGGAAATCAAGGAATCCGAGCGCTTTGAGGTGGAACTGACAGTTGACATTTCGCGTCCGCCGGAATTTGAGGCGGAACCGGAAACTAAAGAGTAAACATAAACAGAACAACTATGGAAAAAATCAGATGCTGTGTGATTGACGATGAGCCCCTTGCCGCTCAGCTTATAAGCGGTTACATTGACCGGACCCCGTTTTTGGAAAATGCGGGAGCTTTTGACTCGGCTCAGGGAGCTATCAAGCATGTGCTTGAAGGGAAAATCGACCTGATTTTTCTTGACATAAACATGCCGCAGCTCAATGGCCTTGAGTTTGCGCGCATCATTCCGCCTACAACGCGGGTGGTGTTCACTACGGCCTATGACAATTATGCCGTTGAGGGTTTCAAGGTCAATGCCGTTGACTATCTTCTGAAACCTGTGAGTTACGAAGAGTTCAAATCGGCGGCTATCAGGGCGCTGCGCGAGGTGCCGGCTCACAAGCCTGAGGAACCAGTGACACTCCGTGATTTCATAATTGTCAAGAGTGAGTATAAGCTCGTTCAGATTGCCGTTGACGACATTATCTACGTTGAGGGCCTGAAGGATTATGTGAAGATATGCACCAAGGACAGCTCGATAATGACCCTGATGAATATTAAGAATCTGGAGCAGTCGCTGCCGCCTGAGCTGTTTATGCGAGTTCATCGCTCATTTATAGTCAACAAGAACAAAATCAAGGTTATAGAGCGCAATCGGATAGTGTTCGGCAACGTCTATATCCCCATCAGCGAAACCTACAAGCAGGCATTTTCGGAGTATGTGAACAGCCATCTTGTAGGTACAGCCTTGCGCTGAACCGGTCTGAAAATAAAATCGGAGAACTCTGAGTGCTCAAAGCGCCCAGAGTTCTCCGATTGTTATTTACAGGGAGAGGGCTTAATGAACCGGGATTTTGGCAACGCGGCGTTCGTGGCGTCCACCTTCGAAGGGTGAGTCAAGGAATGCATCGACAATGGCCAGGGCTTTCTCTTCGGAGATGAAGCGCGCCGGCATCACAAGCACGTTGGCATTGTTGTGGCCGCGAGCGAGCACTGCAAGTTCGGGTTCCCAGCAGAGGGCGGCGCGGATGCCCTGATGCTTGTTGAGGGTCATGGCAATGCCGTTTCCGGTGCCGCACATGGCTATTCCGGGGTAGCATTCGCCGTTTTCAATTGCAAGAGCGCAGGGGTGGGCGAAATCTGGGTAGTCACATGAAGCTTCGCTGTAGGTTCCGAAATCGCGGGTGGCGATTCCAAGTGATTCAAGATGTTTCTTTACGGCCTCCTTAAGGAGGTAACCGGCATGGTCGCAGCAGAGCGCTACCGGCTTTGACGGGTCTATTATGCTCATTTATTGAAAAGTTAAACTTTTTTTGTCAGAGGGCATGTGGCATCGGGAGCGGCCGCATCGAGCTGGTCCGATTCTTTTCCGAGGCTCACAAGATTGATGCGTTTCCAGAGCGCACGCGGAATGAGACGCCACAGAGCGTTGACAACCAGCCAGCGAGAGTCGATGTAGGCGCGACGTTTGCGGGCGAGAATGGCGTGCTCAATGAGGGGCGCGGCATAGTCAACGGACATGATGAGGGGATAATTCTTATCTTCGGCGAGGAGCGGAGTGCGCACAAATCCGGGGCGGATGTCGGTGAAGTCAACATTGACCTGCTGCGTATAGGCGAGCTGCTCGAGCGAATCGAGGAACTGCTGCTGGAAGCGCTTTGAGGAGCTGTAGGACGCAGCAATGCCGAGGCCGCGGGTTCCTGCAACGGAAGTGATGGCGGCAATCTGTCCGGGTTCCACATTGGCCGTGGCGCGGAAGTAGCGGTAAGCGGCCGCAACGATTCGGGCAAACCCAATAACGTTGACTTCCAGGGTGTCAGTGATTTTCTGATCAATGAGTTCGGCGTCCTGAAATCCTGTTCCGGAGGCGAAGAGCAGAGTGTCCATTCCGTCAAGCATTTCAATCAGATGGTTGAAACGGCTCACGGCATCCTCGGCCGTGACGTCGATGGCCAGATATTCTATGCGGTCAGGGTATTTGTCCTTTATGGCTTTGAGCCGCGATTCGCGGCGTGCTGCTATGCCTACTCTGTAGCCGTAGCGCGCAAAGTCGAGCGCCACTCTTTCACCGAGCCCCGAAGAGGCTCCTACGATAACGATACGTTTCATTGTGGTGTTGGGTTAGTGTTAACGGATTGGGGTATCGTATTATTAACCTCCGGAGGGGTGGGAGAGTTCAGCGGAATGGTGTAGACTATTGAAATTGACCCCGAGAGGGCAGAGCCGCGCTTTCCGTAGCCGGGGATGTACATTGGCTTGCCGTATTTCGGGGAGCTTTCGTGGATAATGGAGCGGAAACGGACGTCCCACCCAATGGAGAAGCTTGAAAAGATGTTGACGCGCACCCCTGCGAGGAATTCAAAATAGCCGGCAGTGGCGTTCTGCGAGGGTATGCCGAAAGTGGAGCTTTCGCCCCAGTAGGGATCGTCGACGGTTATGTCGGTGAGCTTGTAGGAGAAGGGGGTGAAGCCGTAACGCAGCCCCACGAGGAATTTGTAACGCGGGTCGGAGTTGTAAAACACGTTGTAGTTGGCACCTATCTTAAAGAAGGGCGCGAGGCTCGACTTGTAGGTGTAGTTCATTTCCTGAGGCTTGATTGAAGCAGCTCCGAGACCAATTTCAAAGGTGGGGAAATAGCGGTTGTGCATGTTCAGTTCGCCCCAAGCCGAGACTATGCCGTAGTCCTGGCCGAAAATGCGCATCACCGGATCCCAGATGTTGAGTCCGACGGCCACATTGTAGATTTTGGGGTAAATCATTTTCTTTGAGGAGGCTTTTGCCGCGAGGGTATCAACCCATTCCTGACCGGTGACGGTGTCAATGAAAATAATGTTGCCCTGCGCATCGGTTTGTTCCTGAAGGTTTTTGCGGTCAGTGGTCGGGGTAGCCGGTTTTTCCACCGGAGTGCCTTTTGTGCCCGGAATGGGCTGTACCGGAGTGACACGCCGTTGCGCCGCGCCGCTGAAAGCCGCCGCTGAGATAAGGACTATGAAACAGGCTGCTATGAATCGTAGTGTTTTCATTGCTCTGGGGTGTCGTCGGCGGTTCGGAAATAAATATGGATTCTCTTGGCGTTGGCGTTCGTTATCAGGCTGTCGGTAATTGCCACGGAGTCAATGAGATGATGAGTGTAGGAGAGTGAGGTTATGCGGTAATAGTACATTGCGCCGCATTCTTCCGAGGCAAAATATGGTTCGGAAGTGTAGGTGAATTCAATCCGGTCAGTGACAGTGGTAACTGAGTCGGCGTGGTAAGTGAAGAGGTAGGCGGTTGAATTTTCGGTTGAGCGGAACGGCAGGTAGACTTCCGACAGCGAAGTGCCGGTGGAGTAGAGCAGAGAATCATGAGGCGCGCCCACGCCCTGAATGTCGAAATCACTGACGGCGATTGGCTGTCCGGTGGATGAGGAGTAGAAGCCGGCCAGCGGGAGGGCGCTCTGATTGTCGGTGCAACCCGATGTGTTGCATGCATTCACTGCCGCGAGAATCATTGCGGCGGCAAAGAGGGCGGTGAGTTTCAGTGTGAGATTTCGCAGACTCATTTGTCTTTGGATGCCGAGGGTGATTCAACGTTCAGTTCTTCCTCAATCTCGTAGCTGTTGCGGGTAGGGGAGTTGCGCACAACGAGTTCGCCGATAAAACCGGTGAGAAACAGCTGAGTGCCCAGAATCATGGTTGTGAGGGCAATGTAGAAGTAGGGCGAGTCGGTTACAAGGATGTAGTCATGGCCTGAATACAGATTGTAGAGCTTGATGGCACCCACTGTCACAATGGCTATGAAACCGAGAATGAACATCAGGCTTCCGAGAAGCCCGAAGAAGTGCATGGGCTTGATGCCGAACTTGTTTGTGAACCAAAGGGTTGCCAGGTCGAGGTAGCCGTTGACAAAGCGGTCGAGCCCGAATTTTGAACTGCCGTATTTGCGGGCCTGATGATGCACAACTTTCTCGCCAATGCGGTTGAAGCCGGCGTTTTTTGCGAGGTAAGGGATGTAGCGGTGCATGTCGCCGTAGACTTCGATGCGTTTCACAACCTTGTTACGATAGGCTTTGAGGCCGCAGTTGAAGTCGTGGAGATTCTTGATTCCGCTCACCTTGCGGGCCGTGGCGTTAAAGAGCTTTGTGGGGATGGTTTTGGATAGGGGGTCGTAGCGTTTCTGCTTCCAGCCGCTCACGAGGTCGTAGCCGTCTTGTGTAATCATTCGGTAAAGTTCGGGAATTTCATCGGGGCTGTCCTGAAGGTCGGCGTCCATGGTGATGACCACGTCGCCCTTGGCGCGGGCAAAACCGGTGTAGAGAGCGGGCGACTTGCCGTAGTTTCGGCGGAAGCAAACGCCTTTTACCGAGGGATTTGTGGCCGACAGGCGGCGAATCACGTCCCATGATTCATCGGTGCTGCCGTCGTTTATAAACAGTATTTCATAAGAGAATCCGTTTTCAGCCATAACCCGAGCAATCCACTGCTCGAGCTCGGGAAGCGATTCGGCTTCATTGAAAAGAGGAACGACTACTGATATGTCCATGATTTGATGTTATAGTGTGGGTTGGAGAGTTGGTTGTCAGAAGGAAGATGTCGGGCTCACGCTTTTTTGATTCTCATTGCTCTTGCAAGCACAGCCATGAGGCATGAAAGGAGGGAGCCTGTGAACACGGTGAAGAGCCAGAAAGCGAGCATCCATGTGGATGGCGGCGGAATGGCGTTTTTCTCAAGCAGCAGTGAGGCTATGCGGGCGGTGTCGGCGAGTGAGGGGTCGTTTGTTTCGTTATAGACATCGACAAGCGACTGTAACTGCGACGCAATGAACTGAGGGTCAATCCATTTGAACCAAACAAGAATGAGAGCGGCGCAGATCAGCGCTCCGCAGGCCATCATAGTTATTCCCTGGACCCACAGCGACACTACGGGGGTAGTTCCGTATTCGGCCACTACCGTTGAGCGCAGCGCGCGAAATGTGTAGAGGGGCACGCACGCGGCCAGAATGAATGTGGCAAAGGCGAGCGCGGGATATGTGGCGGCGAAAACCCATGAAAGGAACATGGCACAGAGGTAAAGCCCGAACATGAAGCCTTGGTCGGCGCCGCGTTTATAGGGTGAGATTGGAATCTGAGGCCGGGTCATTGCAGGAGAGAGTCAGGGTGAAATGATTCAATATGGCGTTTTTTCTTTGATTCAAGAATCTCGGAGAAGGCTATGAATATGCCGGTTTCCTCCACTTCGCCAAACTCATGGTTGACGGCGGTGCCAAACACGCGCATTGAAGGCGAAAGGCTCATGTAGGCGTTGACCAAAGGGGGGATGTTGAGGCCGTGGGCACGTATGGCGCCGTTGAGGATGCGGTAGTCATCGTAGAATGTGGCGCCGGTGAACATGTCGCGCAGCTCTTTGGAGGCGAGGTCAACGGCAAGCGGGTCAATCGGCTCAACGAGCTTGTCGGGGTCGGGAAAATGTTTTCGCAGGAAATAGAGAATCATGTCGCGGCAAGGCTGATAGTATGAGGGATACATCGTAACTTTGCCGAAGAAATAGCGTATTTCGGGGTGGACGACAGTCAGCGCTCCCAGGCCGTCCCAAAGATTGTCGAGTGTGTAGACGGCTTTGTTTCCGGCGCGAGTGCTCTGGAACTCAGGTCGCACGAAAGAGCGGCCGAGTTCTATGGTGTAGGGGAGATATTCCTTAAGGAAACGCTCCGAGAAGCGGAACATGTGGGACGTGGCTATTCGAGGCGCGCCGTCGGGTTCAAAGCGTATGTCGCTGCCTGTGATATAGCGGTAACCGCCGAGAATCTGCTCGGTTTCGGGATCCCACACAAGAAGCTGGCGGCATGGAGGGTTCATGAGGTCAAACTCATCGATGTCACACTCTTTGCCAGTGCCGCCGCCACCGTCGCGAAAAGATATTTCGCGCAGACGCCCTATTTCGCGCATCACATTGGGTGCCGTGAAGGCATCCACCACATAAATTTCATTGTTGCCCCGGTTGCTCACCCGCAAAAGGCGGTCGGGAGTAAGCTCGGCCTTAAGAAGGGCTACGTCAACGGGATCTATGATATTTTGGTTCATTGCGCTTAGTGGCGTGATATGTAAAGTGTTGTTATGATAAAAATTGCAAGGGACTCAGCATTTTGCGGAGCGGTTGAGGCTATAGGTCGCTTCCCTGATGCGCGAAGCCTCGGCCTTGGCTGATGCACCGCCTGAAAGCGACTTCCAGTCAATCGGTTGCCCGACGCTCACAGTGAAGTGCGCGCCTTCGCAACGGAACACTTCGGCCGGAAGCCTCACCATCTCAATGTTGAGGGGAATGCCGAGCCGAGTCCTTAGTTTTGCAAAATTATAAAAAAACTTTGAATTATGGCCGCTAAAATGCAATGGAATTACGTTGCGTTGCGAGGCAATGGCTTTGTTCACGAACATTTTGTGCCATTCAAGGTCGGCAATCACGCCGTTTTTGCCTTTCCGTGACACGAGCCCTGCGGGAAAAATTATGACCGGCGCATCGGAAGCCATGGCCTCGTCGATGCTTTGCGATGAGCTGCGCGACTGGCGCCCGTGTTTGTTGATGGGCAGGAACACCCCGGCAAGCGGTTTTATGGCCATGAGAAGGTCATTGACAATGAATCGGGGTGCCATGCCGTAGCGGCGCGTTATCATGTCGATGAGAATCATGCCGTCAAGTCCACCGAGGGGATGATTGCTCACAAATATTGCGCGGGGGTGGGCAGGGAGGTTGTCGGGGTGAGAAACGGAATAGGTTATTCCGAGATGGTCAATTACGCCACGGCAGAAATCGGCATCGCGCCGGCCGCGGTTCACGCGCAGCATCTCGTTGAGCTTGTCTTGGCAAATGATGCGTTCGAGCCAGCGGGTGAGCCAGCGCGGAATGAACCGGCTGTAGTGCGGGAGGCGTGAGCGAATCACGCTGTCGAGGTCAATATTTATTATTTCACTGTCAGTTTCGGACATGATTCTTCAATTTCTGCCCGCAAAGATAGCAAATTGGCGCGTGCTGAGCAAGCGCCCCGCCCGCCGCCCCCACTCAAAGACAAACAGAAAGGTCGCAGCAAAATAATTTGTTCAGTCAAAAAATTTGATTATCTTTGCGAATGGGTAGTTTTGTTAACCCTTTAATCAACATTCATTAACACCGCAAATTCCAGCGTCCTGATCCCACCTCAAAAAATCATGAAAAAGTTTTTCCGACTCCTGTTGCTGACAGCTGCCGTCGCCTCCGCATCAATCCAATGTTACGCAGCCCCCAAAGCCGCATCGGCTCCCAAGGGCGCCATTGTGCGCTTCAATGGCGGTGAAGACATCCGCTATCTGGCTCACGATGACAAAAATGTCTATGTTGCCCTCGCCTCCAGCCCGCGACTGATTGTAATTGACAAACAGTCGGGAAAAATCAGTCAGGCTCATGGTAGCCAGCCTTCCCATGAAGTTGAGGGAGTGGTTGTTGCTGCAAATGCATGTTATTTCTATGTGCAGTCCGAGGGATTCTATCGCTACGACCCGGCTAAAGGCGAAGCCGTCGGCCCCATGTTCAATCTCAAAGGTAAGGAGTACAACGGCCCGTTTTCAGTCTCGCCTGACGGTCATTACATAGCATGCAACTCATCACTGATTGATGTTACTGCAGCAGAGGTGATTTCATCGGGCAATTTCGACACCCGCGCAGTCAACAATGAGGGTGGAAGATACAATATTGACCCCAACCCGATATATCAACCGCTCAATGAAGACCCTTACAAAATTTCAGAAGCCGCCGTGGTTGAAAGCATTTATCTTGATCCTGTCAGCGAAAATGCTTATTTCGCTTGTGACCAAGGATTTGGCTTTACTCCTATGCAGCCGCAGCCAATGTCGGGCATCAAGAGAATCCGCATTCTTCCGGAGCATCACATCTCTTGCGTGACGCGCGATGATGCCGGAAACTTCGTGTTCGGTCTTCGCGACGGCGTAGCCTTCGGCGGCACTGACATGGGGCAGCCGGTGAAGTACGTCAATAAACTGTCGACCGGCGTAAAAGACTCCTACGGGTATTCAGAAGTGACCCTCGGCAGCGCCGACCTCGTGGCGTCTGACGGCCAAGGCAATATAATTTTTGCGAGCACCGCCAACAACGAAATTTACATCTACAACGCCACCGGCCTCAAAGGCTACTCCACCATCAAAGGCAAATACACCGTATTTGAATAAATACCTTTTGGAGATTGTCGCACCACCGCCGCGGCGCTGGGAGTGCGTGTGGGCAATTATACCACGGCAGCGGTCGGCATTGCCTCCCTCGCGCGTGGCCTACTTCTCTAATGCCGCCGATGGCGACAACATGGCACTAAGTCGATAATAAAAAAGCTGCGCCGGGAGGGCGCAGCTTGATATGGTGGGAGGGGATTGACGGATCAGTAGCCGTAGCGGCTCCAGTCGACATTTTTCATGTCACCTGTGGCCTTGAACGCAGTGTGGAATGCGAGTGAGGCTTCGAGAGTGTGGGGTGTCTGGCCCGATTTGCCGAGCTGGAGATATTCCTGCAGGAGCGGACGGTAATCGGGGTGAGCGCAGTTGGCAATGATGCATTCGGCGCGCTGCACGGGGTCGAGTCCGCGGAGGTCGGCGATACCCTGGTCGGTGATGATTACATCGACGGAGTGTTCGGTGTGGTCAATGTGGGAGCACATCGGCACGATGTTGCTTATCAGGCCGCCTTTGGTGACAGAGGGGCAAGAGAAGATTGAGATGTAGCCGTTGCGTGTGAAGTCGCCTGAGCCGCCGATGCCGTTCATCATGCGTGTTCCGAGCACGTGGGTTGAGTTGATGTTACCGAAGATGTCGGCTTCGAGGGCAGTGTTCATTGCTATAACGCCGAGACGGCGGATGACTTCGGGGCTGTTAGAGATTTCGGCAGGACGGAGCACGAGCTTTTCACGGAAGAAATCGAGGTTGTGCATGATTTCGTCCTGGGTCTTGTCGGAAACGGTGAGCGCGCAGGTTGAGCCGAATTTGCAGCGGTCCATTTTCATGAGTTCGATAACGGCGTCCTGGATAACCTCGGTGTACATTTCGAATGGAGGAATTTCCTTGGCTGCAGCAAGGCCGTAGAGCACGGCATTGGCCACGTTGCCCACGCCCGACTGGAGGGGGAGGAAGGTTTTGGGTATGCGCCCGGCGTTGATTTCGCCAATGAGGAAGCTGCACACGTTGGCACCGATCTGGAGTGTGTTGTCGTCAAGCTCGGTGAATCCTTTTATGCCGTCGTAACGGTCGCTGTGAACGATACCCACTATTTTATCGGGGTCGATTTTCACCACGGGGCTGCCGATGCGGTCGCTGGGCTTGAAAATGGGTATCTCGCGGCGGTTGGGGGGGTCGAGGGGCATGTAGACGTCGTGGAGACCGTAGAGCTGTGCGGGAAGTTTTGCGTTGAGCTCAAGAAGGACATGCTTGGCATGGCGCACGTAAGTAGGGACGTTGCCTACGCCGTCGCCGAGCACAACTTCGCCGTTGTCGAACACTTCGGCAACTTCAAGAATGGCCCAGTCAAGCTCGCCATAGAAGCCGTAGCGGAATTTCTGGGCGAGTTCCGAAAGGTGAAGGTCAAAATAATGGGCGTCGTGGCTGTTGATGCGCAGACGCAGGTCGGGAGTGTTCTGATAGGGGCTGCGGCGACCGATAGCGTTGGCTTTGGCAAGAGCGCCGTCGGCCCAGCGGTTTGTTGAAGCGCCGGTGAAGATGTCGACTTTGAACGGACGTCCTTCGGCGTGCTCTTTTTCAGCGCGTTCGGCAAGAGCTTCGGTAATCACTTTGGGCGAACCGGCGGCAGTGAATCCTGACAGGCCGAGCACGTCGCCGTTGTTGATCATCGATGCCGCTTCTTTCGGAGTGAGAATGGGGAATGCCATTTGCTATGAGTTTTGGTTTTTAGTTTATGGTGGCCTTGGCGTGCTAATTTTCAATGGTATTGCCCGCGTTCGGCAGATTTTTAGTAATTTTGTGCAAAATTAGAGAATTATCTTTCAAAAAGCAAGAAGTTTTGGACACGAATAGCATTAAAGACCAAAAAATGCGCTCATTATATATAGAGACCTACGGATGTCAGATGAATGTTGCCGACACCGAGGTGGTGGCTTCAATCATGGAGATGGCCGGTTACAAACTGTGTGAAAGCCTGGAAGAAGCCGATGCGGTGTTGCTGAACACCTGCTCCATCCGCGACAACGCGGAACAGAAAATCCACGGGCGCTTGCAGTTTCTCAACTCGCTGCGCCGCAAGCGTCAGGCGGGGAAGAGGCTGATCATAGGGGTGATAGGGTGCATGGCCGAACGGGTAAAGGACGCGCTCATAAATGACTGGGGCGTTGACCTTGTTGCGGGTCCCGACAGCTACCTTGACCTGCCGTCGCTCTTCGCCTCGGTTGAGGCAGGGGAGAAGGCCATCAACGTGGAGCTGTCGACCACCGAGACCTATCGCGAGATTATTCCGGTGAGGCTGCCGGGCAACCTGGTGAGCGGGTTCGTGAGCATCATGCGTGGCTGCAATAACTTTTGTTCCTACTGCATAGTGCCTTACACCCGAGGCCGCGAGCGTTCGCGCGAGGTCGATTCAATTCTTGCCGAGGTTGCCGATTTGCGCGCCAAGGGCTACAAGGAGGTGACGCTGCTCGGGCAGAACGTGAACTCCTACAATTACACGGGCCCCGACGGAGAAAAGGTGGATTTTGCCCGGCTGCTCTCGCTGGTAGCCGAGGCTGCGCCCGATATGCGCGTGCGCTTCACCACGTCGCATCCCAAAGATATGTCCGATGCTATCCTTGAGGCGATTGCGAGTCACGCCAATGTGTGCAACCACATTCACCTGCCGGTGCAGAGCGGTAGCAATTCTGTGCTCAAGGCCATGAACCGCCACTACACCCGCGAGTGGTATCTTGACCGCATCGCCGCCATTCGCCGCATAATCCCAGACTGTGGCATAAGCACCGACATGTTCACCGGGTTCCACAATGAGAGCGAGGAGGATTTCAATGAAACGCTGAGCCTGATGCGTGAAGTTGGTTTCGACTCGGCTTTCATGTTCAAATACTCGGAGCGTCCCGGCACTCTGGCGTCGAAGCACATGCCCGACAACGTGGACGAGGCGGTGAAGATTGACCGACTGAACCGCATGATTGCATTGCAGAACGAGCTGTCGCTCACCTCGAATCAACGCGAGGTGGGAAGGACTGTGGAGGTGCTTGTGGAGGGCGTTGCCAAGCGCTCGCGCGAGCAGATGGTAGGGCGCACGCAGCAAAACAAAACCGTTGTGTTTCCCCGTGGCAATCACAAAGTTGGTGAGCTTGCTAACGTGAAAATCATCTCTGCCACCTCCGCCACTCTTATAGGCGAGTGATTATTCAGCGTAAGAGGGCGTTTCGTAAAATTAAATTCTATTGCCTTTGGGCGAAAAATCAGCGGCGAGCCGGATGGTTCGCCGCTGATTTGATAGGTGTGGAAGGTATGGATCAGTATTTGTGGGAGGTTGACTCCATTTCGCGGGGGGTGATGGGACGGCGGTCCATCTTGGCCCATACGTAGGCAATGTAGGCTATGACGAAGGGGGTGATTAGCGATACCCAACTCATCACTTCAAGGGTGAATAGCGAGGAAGAGCTGTTGGCTATGCTGAGCGAGGCGGCGGGGTTAAGGAGCGAGGGGTAGTAGGGGGTGTTGTTGAAGCCGGCCACACAGAAGAGGCAGATGACCACAACAACCGTGCCTATACCCGAATACCAGATTCCGCCACGGAAGCGGGGCAACATGGCTGTGCCGAGCACTCCGGTGAGCACCGCAACAACTCCAAGGAGGAACGCCACACCGACGGGCCACATCTCAACGAAGTTCCAGAGGTATTTATTGCTCACCCATTTCACTGAGCCGTCGGGGTTGATTTGCTGTCCGTCGGTGGTGAGCAGGAGGAAAAGGAAGAGCAGGAATAACACCACGAATATTGCGCCGTTAATGAGTACGGAGCGGCGCTGACGGCGAGCGAACTCATCATCGTGGCCAATGGCGGTGAGGAAATAGAGCGATGCCTGGGTGCGCGCGAGGAAGAGCACGGCGAGGCCGAGCACGAGGCAGCGCCAGTTGGCAACGGCTTCCAGACCGTGGGTGGGCGCCCACTGCGAAATCACCGGAGCTGAGCCATCGAGGATATTTGTCTTGGTCACGTTGAACTCGGCGCCGAAGAAGAACATGCCCACAGCCACACCAAGCAGAATGCAGCCCACGCAGCCGTTGATGAACAGGAACACGTCGTAGGTGTGGGTTCCGAACAGATTGCCGGGTTTTGAACGGAACTCGTAGCTCACGGCCTGAAGGATGAAGCTGAAGAGGATGAGCATCCATAGCCAGTAGGCGCCTCCGAAGCTCGTGGAGTAAAACAGCGGGAACGAGGCAAAGAAAGCGCCACCAAACACCACGAGTGTGGTGAACGTCAGTTCCCATTTGCGCCCGAGGGCATTGACCATCATGGTGCGCTCTATACCGGGCATTTTCTGAAGAAGCATAGACTGTCCGCCCTGAACGAAGAGCAGGAACACGAGGGCTGCACCGAGTACGGAAATCAGCACCCACCAGTAGGTTTGAAGTGATTCAAGGAGTGTCATTTGCGTCAGTCTTTAAGGGTTGAATAATCTTTTTTAGAGCCTTTGGCAATTGTTTTGAGCATGATGCACACCTCGGCTGCGAGGAAGGCAGTGAACACTGCTGCAAACATCCAGAAGGTGAGTTGCACGTCGGCGGTTGTTATGTCGGATATGGCGGCTTTGCAGGGCATTATGTCCTGAATGATCCATGGCTGGCGGCCAACTTCGGCGGTAACCCATCCGGCCTGGCTGCAGACGTAGACCACAGGAATTGTGAGCATTCCGATCCATAGCACAATCTTGTTCTCGAGCCATTGCGGTTTGCGGTAGGCCATCCATAGCATTGCGAGGGCAAACAGGAGCAGATAGCCGCCGAGGATAACCATGATGTGGAATGAATAGAAGGTGAGTCCGACGGGTGGCACCGCCTCGTAAGGCGAGTCAAGGTAGCCGTAGCCGAAGTACTTGTAATTGGCCTGGAGATCGGCCGATGCCTGATTCATGGCGGCGGTGTCGCCCTGAGCCGACGCGGCGTCAAAAGCGCGCAGGGCTTCATGTGCTCGGCGACCTATCTCAATGCGTTCGGCATAGCTTGCAGTCCTTACGGTGTCGCCGGTCTCGGTTATTTCTATGCCGTCAATGAGGTCGTTGATTCCCGGCACGAAGGCGTGCGGGTCATGAGTGGCGAGAAATGAGAGTCCGTAGGGGATCGAGATGTCAAAAAGGTATGGGCCTTCGCTGTTCTCGGGGGTCTTGGAGGGGTTGAGGATGCCGAATGCCACAATTTCCTGACCGCATTTGCCCTGATAGAGACCTTCCATAGCAGCGAGTTTCATTGGCTGCACGCGGGCAACGTCGAGAGCGGAGCCGTCGCCGGTCCAAAGGGTCATGAGCATGCCTATGAGGCCAACCCATCCGCCCACTTTGATTGAGCGCAGCGCCATTGCGGCGTTTCGCTTGCGCAGAAGGAACCAGCAGCTGACGCCCACTACAAAAACTCCTGCGAGCGTCCATCCGGAAAAAACAGCGTGGAAAAATTTGTGAATGGCCACCGGGGAGAATGCAACCGCCCAGAAATTGTCCATAACGTTGCGCATCTGGGCCGGGTCAAACCGCATCCCCACCGGATACTGCATCCAACCGTTGGCCACGAGAATCCATAGGGCAGAGATGGAGGCGCCTATGGCCGTGAGCCATGTGGCGGCAAGGTGGAAGCGGGGACTTACCTTTTTCCATCCAAAGAACATCACTGCGATGAATGTTGATTCCATGAAGAAGGCCAGCAGCCCCTCGATGGCCAGCGGTGCGCCGAAAATGTCGCCCACAAACCAACTGTAGTTCGACCAGTTGGCGCCGAATTCAAATTCAAGGATTATGCCTGTGGCCACGCCAATGGCGAAATTGATGCCGAAAAGGCTCATCCAAAACTTTGTGATTGCAAGCCATCGTTCGCTCTGGGTGCGCAGATAGATGGTCTCCATTACGGCCACTATCACCGAGAGTCCCAGCGTGAGCGGAACAAACAGCCAGTGATACATGGCCGTCAGGGCAAATTGGGCCCTTGACCAGTCGACTACGCTCATTAAATCGTTCATGTCAGAGAAGTGTTGTTAGAAAGGGTTGATATTATGTTCGTTTTTTTGGAGATAGTTTAGCGAGGGTCAACGAGGTTGTGCCTAACAGCGCGCGCACGCTCGGCGTCGCTGTCATAGTCGCGTTCAAGCCTGTCGGGGAAAAAGAACAGCTTGAACACAAGAAACAGAATAGCCACCTTTATAATAATCAACACCCACAGGGAGCGTCCGAGGGTCATCTGGCGGAAGCCGTCGTAGTAGAACCGCCAGATTCTCGCGAAAATATTCCGGTTTGGGTCGTAGGACGTTGTCATGGTAGCGGCGCTTTAGGTGATTGCTTAATGAGGAGGCCTTTATTTGCGAAGCACAAACTTAACAAAAAATCAAATACATTACAAAACGAACGGCCCGAAAGTTTGTTCGCTGGCCGTAATAACTGTGTTAAAAAACGGATTCGGGGAAAAAAAAGAGCCACAAATGAAAAAAAACGCTCAAAAAATTTGCAGAACCAAAAAATCTTCCTACCTTTGCATCGCTTTAGCAAAGAACCTAACGCAATCGGGCGCTTAGCTCAGCTGGTTCAGAGCATCTGCCTTACAAGCAGAGGGTCGGGGGTTCGAATCCCTCAGCGCCCACCAATCATTCCCCTATATATATTTCCGCCGGAAGCAGATTACGCTTCCGCTTTTTTTTTGCCCGCCCCGCTCCTACTGCGGCGCGAGGAACAGATCGTATGCTCCCCAGTAGATGAACGTATATGCAAGAATGACTATGAAGTAGCGCAGCGACTTTGACTTTATGATCTGAAACTTGTCGAAGATCCAGCACAGAAGGCATCCGCCCATAAGAAATATCACAATATAATACCAGGGTGCTTGCATAATGATTAAAGCTTTTTTCATATCAGACGCGCAACCCGCTAAATAATTGCACCCTCCCCTGAAAAATTTACCGCTTATGACATCACCGGAAGTAGGGATGAGACATGTCGCGTACTGATTATCAACGCGTTAGCAACCATCGCATCAGAACTATCACCGCTGGCGACAGTAAAATAGCAGGCCACTGCAAGCGCCGAGGGCGGTACGATAACCAAAGCATCGAAAGCGGCACAAGCCGAAAACAATACGTTTACAAAAAATCAACGAAAAAATCGCCCCGACTATTTACTCAAAAGTAAAACATTTTCCTTAAATTTGCGGTTGTAAAAACAAATAAGCAATCCTGATTTGATATATGAAGACAGCCTTTGATGAATACAATCGTATAGTGTCATCCATACCGGACCACATCCATAAAGAGGTGGAGATGGAGATGGCGGTGTCCAATAGAATATATGATCTGATGACCCAAAAAGGGTTATCAAAAGCCGAATTTGCTCGCTCGATTGGCAAGCGTCCGTGTGAAATCACAAAATGGCTGAGCGGACAGCATAATTTCACCCTTTCAACACTCACCATGATTTCTTCATTCTTCGGGCAGCCCATAATAACAGTCGACTGAAATTTACTCCTGGACGGTTTGGCAAGCAATGATTTTTTTGAAAGAATATCAGTGTAAAACATCTTTGGTCAAATAATGAGCACCTTTGTGCAATAAACATCTACAACCATGAGAAGATTTTTGTTTTACTTCATATTAACGATTTCGGCATTGACAAGTTCGGCCCAATCAATTGATGAGCGCATTGCCAATGCTATGAATACAAGTGACTGGTTCGCTTTGGACTCCATTTATAATGAAGTGCCGAAAGATTCCATAAACCCCTTTCTTGAGGTTTTTTCACGTGGCCTTTTAGGCAACCGTCTTAATCGGCCCGATGTTTCGATTCCGGCATTTGAGGATTTGCTCAACAATTATTCTTCCAGTCTTGATTTAAGCAATCTGCTCAACTCGGCAGTAATGCTTTCGATGGATTACAGCAAAATAGGAGATAATAACAAAGCTGCTTCAGTATTGACATCAGTACTTGATGCTACAAAGCAATATCTTGATTCAGCCGCCGTTGAGGGCGTGCAACAATATATTGACCGATATACATCCTTATCGGCATACAAACTGTATATGATTTCCATTAGCGGAAATCAAGGAGTAATTCCTTTCAAAATCACTCCTGTCGGAAACCCTGAGAAAAAGGCAGTTCTGATGAAACTTGAAAACAGCACGGTCAATGGTGTTCAAGCAGATATAACATTTGATACCGGTGCTGGGGTAAATATCATTTCCGATTCTTTGTCCCATAAGTTGAACTTGATTCCACTTGAAGCATACAATGATGTATTAGGAATCGGCAGACAGAGGACTCAATATGTTATTGCAAAGGAAATCAAGCTCGGAAACATTACCGTCAAAGATGTACCTTTTGTGATTGTTGATTTAAAAGTGGATAACGAGGAGGCAAATCAATATATGGATTGTCTCGAATTGGTTGTCGGTGGAGAGCTGATGTTACAACTTAAGGATTTGACTATTGATTTTATTAAAAGTGAAATTACAGTTCCCTCTGTTGCTCCTAATAGAAGTAATGCGCGACCCAATATGAACTTTTCTCAGCAGATGAATCTGATTACCAAAGGTGTAATCCACAATAATCCAATGTGGATTTGCATTGACACCGGCGATGCTTCATTTGGCTCTTTGAACGGAGATTTCTTTGAAAGGAACAAAGAATATGTTTTGGCAAATGCTACTCCCGAAACCGTTCGTACTGCAGGTATCGGCGGAGTGCATATTTCTGAAGCCTATAACCTGCCTGACATTAATATTACTTTGGGAGGCACTACGGTTGCTATTCCACAAATAACAGTCAATCCCGGCTCCAATCCACTCGCAGCCGATTACGAATGTAATCTTGGAGTGAAATCCCTGATGCAATTCGGCAAAATCCGCTTTAATATGATTGATTTTACCATTACAACATATCCTGTAAAGTTGTCGGCAATCATTTCATCAAAGCACATTACTCCTACATTCAAGTTTACCTATAAAAAGCCCTCATTTTTACAATATGCTGGATCTGTGGCAATGTCAGTAGCTAATGGATTACTCAATGTGAATGCACCGACAGCCCCTGATCTATAACACATCTTTGTGGATAAGGGCAGCGCGCTCCGGGCTTTTGTCAGGGGTGTGGCCGCGTCTGCGGCTAACAAGAGTCATGGCCTATGGCCAATCTTCTTAAGTTGGCGGTTGCATGCTGCGTACAATTAGAATTTTTAATCGTCCTGATGCACAACGCTTAAATAATACAGATGAACGGTTGCGAAGATTATTTTATATTCGCGTTAAAAAAAATTTGAAAGTTGGGGGATTTTGATTAATTTTACGGCTGTAAATCAATCAACAAAATCCCTTTCTACACAATGACTGCAAAACAACGTTTATTGTCGCTTGACATTGTGCGTGGCCTAACAGTGGCCGGCATGATTATGGTTAATAACGGTCATGGCAAAGCCTTTGAAATGCTACGCCATGCGAAATGGAACGGTCTGTCGCTGAGCGACTTCGTGTTCCCGTTCTTCCTGTTTATAATGGGTGTTTCCATCTTTCTCTCCTATTCTCGGCGAGGTTTCACGCTTACGCGTTCCAACTTCCTTAAGATTCTGAAGCGCACAGTGATTCTTTTTCTACTCGGTATAGCCATCAACTGGGTCGATAAGCTGCTCTACACAGATTTGGTTACGAGTTTTGAGGAGCTGCGTTTCTGGGCCGTGCTGCAGAGGATTGCGCTGTGTTATTTCTTTGCCTCAATGTTCGCCCTGACGTGCAATCACCGTTATACGCTCGGAACCGCTGTGGGGCTTCTGGCGGTTTACACGGTGGTGGTTCTTGTGGGTAACGGCTATGTTAATGAACGTGCTCAAAACCTTCTTTGGATTGTCGACGAGCAGATTTTTGGCTACAATCACCTTTATCATTATCAGGCTGTTGACCCCGAGGGTCTGGTGAGCACCATTTCGGCACTCGCCAATGTCCTGTTCGGATTCTATTGTGCCCGGGCCATGAGCCGTCAGCAGGAAATCAGTCAGAAGGTGATGTCGCTGTTCACCATAGGAACACTGCTTGTTATAGCCGGATTCCTGCTTCAGTTCGGGCTGCCGTTCAACAAGCGCATCTGGAGTCCGTCGTTTGCCTGCGTCACTTCAGGGTTCTGCGCGCTGCTGCTGGCTCTCGCCATGAAGTGGATTGACGGCGAGGGTAAACGAGGCCCGTGGGTGAGCTTTTTCGAGGTGTTTGGAATCAACGCTCTGATTCTCTATGTTTCAAGTGAGTTCCTGGCAATTATTTTGGGCAAACTTGGAGTTTTGGATGCGTTTTTTGACTTGCTTTCGGCCTGCATTCCCTATCCTCCGATAGCGTCGCTTGTCTACGCCACGCTTTTCATGTTGCTCAACTGGGTTATAGGCTATCCTCTCTGGCGGCGCCGCATCATAATCAAGCTTTGACTTGCCGATGCCAGTCCGGCTCCCCAGGGGGCAGCTGTTTGTAGCCGGGTGGGTTAAACAATTTTCACAGAGATAGCTGCCAAATTAGATTTTTTTTGTAATTTTGCAGCATCTTATGACGCAACCAAATAATGCATTCAGCCGCCTGCAGTTCTTGTCTCAGCCAAGAGACAGAATGGGGCGGCTACTCTTTTCTTTACCGTAGCCAAAACCCTTTCAATAAGAATAAACCTCAATTATCAATTTATTAACCAATTCATTATGAAGAGACTTCTGCTCTTGACCTGTACCGTGTGGCTGGCCTGTGTGGCCATGGCCGCTAATTTTGTGTGTACCGGTGTGGTTGTTGATGAATCCGGCGAGCCTATGATTGGCGCATCGGTTTCGGTTGCCGGCAAATCGAATGTCGGCGTCACCACTGACCACAACGGACGTTTCAGACTTTCCGTTCCCGACGGCACAAAACAGTTGCGAATCAGCTTTATCGGTTATAAGACATGTGACGTTAAAGCTGCTGCCAATGTTGGTACCGTCACACTCGAACCATCATCGGCTATGCTGGCCGACGTTGTTGTCACCCAGTCTGTCGGCAAGACCCGCGAGACTCCTGTGGCAATGTCAACCGTTTCGGCTCAGGAACTTGAATTCAAACTCGGCAACCAGGAACTTCTCGAAGTTCTGAAGACCACTCCGGGTGTCTATACCCGCAGCGAAGGTGGCGGCTACGGCGACGCAAAGACCCGTATGCGCGGTTTCCAGAGCGAAAACGTGGCAATGCTTATCAACGGTATCCCCGTCAACGATATGGAATGGGGTGGCGTTTACATGAGCAACTGGGCCAACCTTTCAGACGTGGCCTCAAGCATTCAAACCCAGCGCGGCCTCGGCGCAACAATAGTGTCGACTCCCTCAATCGGCGGAACAATCAACATCACCACCCGCACCATAGATGTTGAAAAAGGCGGCTCCGTTTGGTATGGTATGGGCAATGACGGCCTCAACCAGTACGGCGTGAAGCTCTCCACCGGCCTTATGAAAAACGGTTGGGCTGTGACAGTTCTCGGCGCACGCAAATGGGCCGACGGCTATATTCAGGGAACCGCCTACGATGCATATTCATGGTTCTTCAATGTTACCAAGCGCATCAACGAGAAGCATCAGATTGGCCTTACCGGCTTTGGCGCTCCGCAGTGGCACGACCAGCGTAACTACAACAACGGCCTGACAATAGAGGGCTGGCAGAGTGTGCGCGACTATATGGCCAACGAGAGCCCCTACCGTTACAACCCAACTTACGGTTTCCGTTCCAACGGCCAGGCCTACAACTCAAACCATAACTTCTACCACAAACCTCAGATTGCGCTCAACCACATCTGGCAGATAAACGAGTCATCATCACTCTCAACATCGTTCTATCTGTCAATCACTTCAGGCGGTGGCCGCACCGGCCTCGGCCGCTCGGTTGTGAATCCTGACGGAACGAAGACAAGCTACTCTTCATCGTGGTACGGTGCCAACAACGGTGTGCTGAACATGCAGTTCCGCACCCCCGAAGGCTACTATGACTATGCGGCGGTAGAGAAAATGAATGCCGAGTCAACAACCGGTTCAAATATGGTGATAGGCAATCAGAACAACTCGCACTCAACCTATGGCTTGATTTCTTCATACAAGAAACGCATTGATTTCCGCAGCGGCAATACGCTGAACCTCACGGGCGGTCTTGACCTCCGTTATTACGTAGGTCACCACAAGACTATTATTGCCGACCTCTTTGGCGGCGACTACTACATTGACAACTCTAACCGCTCCAACGTTCAGCCCTACAACAACGCTGTCAACAACAAGAACAATCTCACCTGGGTTTATGAGAAGCTTCATGTGGGCGACGTAGTAAACCGTAACTACGACGGTTTCACCTGTCAGGAAGGTGTCTACGGCCAGGCCGAGTACACTATGCTCGACAAGAAACTCAACCTCGTGATTGCCGGTGCGCTCAACAACAACACCTACTGGCGCAAGGACTTCTACTATTACGATGCAGAGCATGCCAAATCGGAAACCAAAAACTTCATTGGCGGAACAATAAAGGGCGGTGCCAACTATAACATCGATAAGCACAACAATGTGTTCTTCAACGGCGGTTACATCAGCCGCGCCCCGTTCTTCAGCTACGGTGTGTTCCTTTCGGCACAGCGGTCCAACATCACCAACCCCGACGCTATGAACGAGAAGGTAGGCTCGTTTGAAATCGGTTACGGTTTCCATTCGCCCAAACTCGCAGTTGAGGTCAACGGTTACTATACCAAGTGGATGGACCGCACCATGAGCCGCGGCGAGCAGATTGACCCCTCAATAGCACAAGACGGTTCGACTTACTACTACTTCGCAATGTCGGGCGTCGATGCCCGTCACATGGGTCTTGAAGTGAGCCTCAAGTACAAACCCGTAAAATGGTTTGATTTCGATGCAATGCTCTCGCTCGGCGACTGGCAGTGGGATTCAAATGCCACCGGTTACTTCTATAACCAGAACGGCGCTCCTCTTGCCAACCTCAACGGTACGATTGCATCCGGCATCCTCGCTCCTGACCATCTTTCGGCCACTCTCGAGCAGAAAGGCGTGAAGGTTAGCGGCTCGGCTCAGACAACCACTGCTTTCGGCGTGACATTCCGTCCGTTCAAGGGCTTCCGCATCGGAGCCGACTGGACCGCATATTTCCGCAACTACTCCGACATTTCGCTCAATTCGTCGAATCTGCAGAACGGCAAGGTGCTCAAACCGGGCACTCCCTGGAGAATTCCATGGGGCAACCAGCTTGACCTAAATGCAAGCTATAAATTCAAGCTCGGCGGCCTCGACGCTACCATCTACGGCAACGTGAACAACCTCTGCAACTACAATTTCGTTACGCAGGCTCAGAGCCCCCTTGGCGAAGTTGGCACATGGAATAACGTTAACCGCGTGTTCTACAGCTTCGGACGCACCTACAGCTGCAAACTTAAAGTTAATTTCTAATTCGCTTCTCCTTACCAAAGAAAGATATGAAACAATATATTAACCGCTTTATGTTGCTGGCCGCATGCTCTCTGGCCATGACTGCATGCGATGACAACTCATGGAACGACAAGCTCCCCGGATTTGAGGAACCTGACCAGAACCCGTCGGAGACAGCAGCATTCACAATGACGCAGGTTGATTACGCTCAGCTTGCCAAGCTCTCAACCGCCAAGGCCTACGCCGGCGATGACAATGCCGCCGCTCTTGCCGCAGTGGGTTCGCAGGGCTATTTCACGGATGTTATCGACGCCGAAACCTACATTCCTTTCTTCCTTGACCAGGAAACATGTCCTTACTTCGCTCTGAGCAACGGCTCATCGGTGCGCGTGACCTACCGCACTATGGCCGGACAGCCTGCCGTGGTTACAGGCGCTGTCAATGCCAAGAAGTACACCGTCACTGAGGATAACTACAAAGCTGCGTGGGGCAGCGATGAGGATTACGCAGAAGCTTTTGCTCCCTCTTGCCCCGCTTCGGCCAACATCCCCAACTTCCTTAAAGAAGCCTATCCCGATGCTGCCGAAGGCGACTATGTGATTGTTTCCTACAACAACGCCACTTCCGACCCTGTGTTCGGCGGTTCCTCGGAGACTCCCGCGTTTGAGCTGTCGAGCGTGCTCGGCACAGCAGCCGAGAAACAGGAACTTGATGTTAACGGCTATATCTCAGCCGTGGACAATCAGGGATTTATTCTCACTGACGCTACCGGTTCAATCTACTGTTACCGTGGAAACGGCTTCAATGACGGCTCAATCACTCCGGGTGTTCAGATCGCGCTCCACGGAACAGTTGCATCACGCAACAAGAGCATTCAGTTCGGCAATACAGCTACCTTTGAGGTGAAAGGTACTCAGGACGTTACTTATCCCGCACCCAAAACCTACACCGGCGCTGAGCTTGACGCTCTCGTAGCCGGAACCACAATCCCTGCTTGCACATATGTTTCAATGACGGGCGTTGTGAAGGTCAACGGTAACAACATCAATCTTATCATTGACGGTGCTTCTACCGCCCAGGGCAGCCCCACAGCATGCACTGATGATGTTAAAGCTCAGCTTGTTGAAGGCTCAACCGTTACCGTGCTCGGATACTGGTATGCCGTAGCGGGTGGCCGTTACTGCTCAATCTGTGTAACTCAGGTTACAGCCCCCTCAAAATCAGCAATGGCCTCCAGAGCCGTTGCAGTGGCATCGAACGTTGAAAATGTGATGTACACTTTCGACGGCACACAGTGGACAGCTCCTTCCAACATGAAGGTGCTCAATCATGCCGACTATCAGGCAATGGGTCAGCGTTACGACAATCTCTCAGGCACATCTCCCGAGACTTACATTCCGCTCTATTGCAGCCAGGCGTTCCCCTATGCTGTTGCCGATGATGTCCGTTACATTGTCTACAACTACTATAACGGCTCAAGCACAGTTCTGCGCTGTGCCGAGTGCCGCTATACAGGCACTGAATGGACCGGCGGATTCGACGGTGCAACAGTCGTAACCTCGCAGTTCGTTAAGAAAAACAATGTATGGGTTTATTCGCCCGACGTGGAAATCACTCTGCCCGCAGGGCGTGGCATTGAAATCTCAACGCTCTACTATCAGACTTGCGTTGACTGGGTCAAGAACAATGTCCCTGACGGTGCGGCTTACGTTTCATCGTATGGCAACAACGAATATTACTGCGGTACTTCGGCTTATCAGGGCAATGTTGACCTGCGCCCGTCGGCCGCCAAGACTCAGTATGCCGGCTATGCCTCAATGACCGATGATGAGGTTGTGGCTCTCGAGAAGAAACGCTTTGAAACCGAAGTGTTCCCGGCAGCCCTTGCCATCCTTCACCCGGATGCGGCTCCCACGCCCAAAGGCGTTCAGCCCTTCTACACCATCCACTTCTATTATTATGACGGTACAACAACCGCCGCAACCATTGTTTATCAAGTTACCGCTCCCGCCACGTTCACGTTCGTGAGCTGTACCTGGAACAAGAAGTAAACATCTTTTTAATAATACTCTTTAACACGGGGCGCGCCAAATTTTTGGCGCGCCCCTGTTTCATATATGCGGAATAATGCGTAACTTTGCCGCGAAATCAGAAAGTGGACAAATTTGGCTGCTTGCAACCACTTCCAAAAAAATGCTAAAACCGCACTGATAATAGCCATGCTGCCGCCCCCAGGGCGGACGTGGATTGTAGGTTGAGGCATTGCGAGCAAGCAACGCCTTTTTTAGTGCCCTTTCATCAAAATTTGATATTATATGGACAACGCAAACTATCTTTTTACTTCAGAGTCGGTGTCGGAAGGACATCCCGACAAAGTGGCCGACCAGATTTCCGACGCTATTCTTGATGAATTCCTTGCCTATGACCCCGCTTCCAAGGTGGCATGCGAGACGCTCGTTACGACGGGTCATGTCACCGTTGCCGGAGAAGTGAAGAGCCGTGCTTATGTGGACCTCATGGAGGTTACGCGCGACGTTATCAAATCAATAGGCTATGACCGCAGCGAACTGAAATTCGAGGCTGAATCGTGCGGAGTGCTCTCGGCTCTTCATGAGCAAAGCCCCGATATTAACCGCGGCGTGGAGCGTGAGGCCGAGGATGAGCAGGGCGCGGGCGATCAGGGCATGATGTTCGGTTACGCCTGCGATGAAACCGTGACCTACATGCCGCTGCCGCTCTATCTGAGCCACGAGATTCTGAAAGAGCTTTCAAATATTCGCCGCGAAGGGAAGGTGATGACCTACACTGATGCCGCCGGAACGGCGCGCACCTATCTGCGTCCCGATTCAAAGAGTCAGGTGACAGTGGAATATTCGGCCGATGACAAACCGCAACGCGTCCACACAATCGTTGTGTCAACTCAGCACGATGAGTTCATACAGCCTTCGGAAAATATGACTCAGGACGAGGCCGACAAGGCTATGCTCGCACGCATCACCGATGACGTGCGCAATGTTTTGCTCCCGCGCCTAAAAAAGCGCCTCGCACCTGAAATCGCCGCCATGATCGATGATGATCTGGTGCTCCACGTCAACCCCACCGGAAAGTTCGTTATCGGCGGCCCTCATGGCGATACCGGTCTGACCGGACGCAAAATCATCGTTGACACCTACGGAGGCCGTGGCGCTCACGGCGGCGGCGCATTCTCGGGCAAAGACCCCTCGAAGGTTGACCGTTCGGCAGCTTATGCGGCTCGCCATATAGCAAAAAATCTTGTGGCAGCCGGAGTGGCCTCGCAGGCGCTCGTGCAAGTAGCCTACGCTATCGGTGTGGCTCAGCCTGTGAGCCTATATGTCAACACTTTCGGCACAAGTCGCCTCGGCATTTCGGATGCCGAGCTGTCAAAGCGTGTGGCCGAACTGATCGACATGCGTCCGAATGCCATTGAAAAGCGCCTTTCGCTGCGTAAACCCATCTACCGCGAGACCGCTTCCTACGGTCACATGGGGCGCACCCCGCGAAAAGTTACCAAGACTTTCCACTCAAAATATGAAGGCGACCGCACTCTTGAAGTAGAACTCTTCACGTGGGAGAAGCTTGACCTTGTCGATACGTTCAAGAAGGCTTTTGGCCTCTGATTTGTTGCCGTTTGTCGCTGTCGGAGCAGTTTTTGCTGTGATTGACAGCAGTAAATTTTGAGAAAACGCAAAAAATTTCGTACCTTTGTGCGCTACACGGCACCCGCCTTGGGGCGATGAAGCCGTGTGCGTGATTTAAACCAGTGAAAATAAATATTATACATATCTAAATCTTAATGGCAACCTTAGAGAAAATCAGAAGCAAATCAGTGCTTTTGCTCATTATCATCGGTGCTGCCCTTTTGGCATTCATCATCGGTGACTTCTTCAATTCGGGCCGCAGTCTGTTCGGCTCCGGTACCACTGTCGCAAAGGTCGACGGTAAATCAATAGACATCACAGAGTTCCAGCGTCAGGTTGAGGCTGCAAGCCAGCAGGCTCAGAACAGCGGACGGAAAGTGGATCAGGCTGTGCTTCAGCAGCAGGTGCTCAATCAAATGATTGCGCAGGCTCTCTTCGATGAGGAGATTGAGGCTCTTGGTCTAACTGTGACTGACAGCGAACTTTCCGATGCAATGCTCGGCGCTCACTCACAGGCGTTCAACTCTATGGTACAGCAGATGTATCAGGGTCAGCTCAATGCCCAGCAGTTCCACGATATGGTGGTAAATCCTCAGAAATATCAGCTTCAGCCTCAGGAGGTGGAGCAGATTCGCCAGAGTTGGCTCGCTTGCGAAAAGGATATGGAACAGCGCTTGCTTCAGGCCAAATTCGGCAACCTTTTCTCCGGTACACTCGTGGCCAACAAGCTTGATGCAAAAGCTCTTTATGATGATGCCGCTCAGACTCAGAAAGTGGCCTACGCCCTCAAACCGTTCACTTCCATTCCTGACAATGATCCCGCAGTGGCTGTGACCGATGAGGACATTCAGGCTGAATGGGCCAAACATAAAGAGCAATATGCCATCAATGAGGAGGTTCGCGACGTTGACTACATATCCGTTGCCATCCAGCCTTCCAATGCCGACGTTACCGCAGGCGAGACCCGCGTTACAGAAGCCATTGCGGCTCTTAACGAAAAGCCCGGGACAGAAGGCCTTGAATCATTCGAGGAATTCATAGCCAACCGTTATACCGTTCCCGCAGGTTCAATCCGTGACCCCAAAGTGCGTCAGTTCGTTGATTCGGCTTCTGTAGGCTCCGCAAAGATTGTGAACCGCAGCGGCAACAACTTCCAGATTGCAAAACTTCTCAGCCGCGAAAGCAAAGTTGATTCAATCAACATTGACATGCTTTCGGCACAGGGCACAAAGGCACAGGTTGATTCGATTCTCAACGCGCTCAACTCAGGCAAGTCGCTTGAGGATGTTCAGAAGGCATTTGCCTCGAACATTGGCGGCGTTCAGGACAGTGCATGGATTTCACTCGTTGATCCTTCGGTAGCCACAGTGAAAGACCGTCTCGCTACAGTTGAGACAGGCCGCTTCCTTCTTGCCGACACTACGTTCACCGACAATCAGCCCACAATGATTGTGCGTGTCAACAATCGCCGCGCTGCAGTGCCTGTGGTTGAAGTGGCTTCAATTGAATACTCTATTGATCCTTCGGCTGCCACTGTCAACGCTCTTCAGACAAAACTTCAGAATTATCTCAATGAGAATCCTACTGCCGCCGATTTCAAAGCCAACGCGCTCAAGGCCGGCTATCAGGTGTTCCCCGCTCAGGTTTCAGTTTCCACTCCTCAGATCGCCGGTATTCCCGATAGCCGCAGCGCCATCAGCTGGGCAATGCGAGCTAAGAAAGGGCAGGTTTCTCCGATTTTCGGCGATGAAGCTGCCGGACGCCTGATTGCTGTGGCACTCGAAGATATCTATGAGGATTATTTGCCCGCAACCAATGCGCAGGTCAAGACCATGCTCACCAACAAAATCCGCAACGACAAGAAAGCTCAGGCTCTCATTTCACGTTACAACGGTAAGGCTAAAGATGTTGCAGGTTATGCATCGGCTATGGGCGTGAAGGTTGACTCGGCCGCCGTGAACTTCGCCCAGTACAACTTCTCATATCCCGATTACGTAGGCCCGAAAGTAGCTGCAAGTGTAGCAGGAGCCAAGAAAGGCCAGCTCGTTGGTCCCACTCAGGCCAACAACGGCGTGGTTGTGATGCAGGTTACCGATGTTGAAACCAACGGTCGTCCCTACAGCTTTGAAGAAAGCGCTCTCACATTCTCACGCACCCGTGGTGCTGATGCTCTCGCACAGTATCTCAATGCAATTCTGCTCGGCAACAAGAAAATCAAGAATAACATGCTTGATTTCTTCCGCGAATAAAAAGATATATCTTCCATACCTTGTTTAGCACAAAAGCCCGGCGCCAGCCGGGCTTTTTCATTGCGTCAATAAACCTCGCGGCGGCTTCGGTTGTTGTTTTTAGCGTAACGGAAACATATCCAAAATCTAATAACTGGTAATTATGGAATATACTGAAGCTATCAAAACAACACCCGTGGTCCTTGTTGAATTCTATGCATCGTGGTGCCCCCACTGCAAGCGCATGATGCCTGTGGTTGATGAGATAAAAGAGTTGCTCGGAGGCAGCGTGGATGTCTATCAGCTTGATATTGATTTAAATCAGAAGTTGGCCGATTCTGAAGATGTGCAGTCGCTTCCCACATTCATAATCTATCGCGACGGAAAAGAGCAATGGCGTCAGTCGGGCGAGATGGACGGGCAGGTGCTTCTGTCGCGTATTCAGTCATACATGTAACTATGGCAAAGACCGCCACAACTCCCACGCTGATTTGCGATTACCTGAGCGAACTCGGGGTGCCACACACGGCGCGGTACTCCAACGGTCGCTTTGACACCATGCCGTTTCCTACAATGTTTGGACTTAGTAAGCTGCTGGAGGAGTACGGGGTGAAATCAGAGGGCTATTGCCTCGTTGACAAGTCGGAAATCACCGAACTGATGCCGCCGTTTATAGCGCAGACTCCCAAGGGGCTTGTGATTGTGACCGGTACAACACCGCAAACCGTCAGTTATCTCACCCAAGGGGTGGAGGAGTCGATGCCGCTCCATGATTTTTTAGGGGCGTGGAACGGGAATGTAGTGCTGTCGTTCCCGGAGCCTACGGCCGCCGAACCTGAATATGGGCTGCACGCGCGGATTGAATTCTTCATGAAGGCCAAGAAGTGGGTGCTCATGGGGTGTATGATTCTGCTCTTTGCCTATTTCTTCATCACCAATGGCATTTACAGGCATTTGTCGACAGTGCTTGTGTCGGCAATAGATTTGGCCGGACTGTGGCTTACTTACATGCTTGTGCAGAAGTCGCTGAATATCCATAACGGCACAGCCGACAAGGTGTGCGGAGTGTTACAGGCTGGCGGCTGCGACAGCATCCTTGCCACTTCGGCCTCCAAGTTTTTCGGCCTTTTCGGCTGGAGTGAGGTCGGGTTCGCTTATTTTTCGGTCAGCCTGTTGACTCTTCTGCTGTTCCCGACTATGACCCCGTGGCTGGCGCTGTGCAATCTGTGCTGTCTGCCATTCACAGTCTGGAGCATCTGGTATCAGCGCTTCAAGGCCCACAAATGGTGCACGCTCTGTGTCAGCGTCCAGTGTTCGCTGTGGTTCCTGTTCTTCTGTTACTTAGGTGGCGGATGGTTCAAAGAGGCATGGCCGCTCGACATTCGTTTCTTTGTGCTCGGACTGTGCTATCTTGCAGTGATGCTGTTGCTTAACTCAATAATGCCATTGGTTGAAAAAGATGATCAGGAAGATGAAAAAGCCTAAAACCATATCTCATCCCGTGCTTAAAAGTGCGCGTAGGCTAACGCCGTTGCAGCTCAATGAAATGCGTTGCAACGTAAAGCACACGGTGCTTACTCCCGAACTGCTTGAAAAGATTGCAGCGGCCTCAGCCAATAAGGGAGAGAAGCCATGAACAGAGGTAAACGCACACAAAACCGTTGACCGTCCCTGCAAGCACTTGCATAGGAGTGTGACGGTCAAGACCTATGCGGGCTGTCCCCACCAGGCCGGCAAGCAGAATGGTGACAATGGTGGTCCATAGCATCGCGGTCACGGCCAGTCCGTTGAGCGTAATGAAGAAATCCACGGCTACGAGACCTCCCATAGCGGCCATATGGCCCGAAATCTTCCACCGCAGATTGACAATGAGATTTATAAGAATGGCGAGCATAGCGCCAATCATTATGCCTATCAGCCATAACGGGGCGCTGATGTGATACAGATAGTAGGCGCATACAAGATAACACCCCATTGTTATGCAATAAGGTAGGGTGCGTTCCTTGCGCAGATTAAGCCCCGGGTCAGTGACGATTCCTGCCCGATAGAGTGCGAAGACGGCTATAGCCGGCATAATGCAGATTATCAGAGCGCAGATGCCTATTACGCCGAGGCGCATGCGCAGAGGAATTATGCTGAGCCCCGTGGTGCAGAGAGCCAGGGTGAGGGCATAGCATGGAACAATGAGCGGGCTGAATACGGCCGATATGATTCGGAACAATTTTTTCATTTTTTGCTGTAAGCTATGGAGTTGAGTCGGCCATCGGAGAATAGCAGGGTGGCCGTGGTGTTTTTATCGGCTGAGTATTGCCATGAATCCACTTTGGTGCCACCCAGAATTTCGGTTGAGGTGTGGACGGGATCACCGAGTATGAGAATCACGGAGTCCTGCGGCATGTTGGTGTGGAGGAGGGCTGTGGATACGGGTGGAACTGCCGGTTGCTCCCGGGATGCTTCATCCTTGCCGTGCTGCGGCCCGAAGACATTCACTGCTACTGCTGTGAGCACTACTCCTACAAAGAGGCCTAAAATGAATACTACTGCTTTTGACATAAAGATTGTGTTTGAAACTATAACGTTTCAGGGGGGCTAAATGTGCAGTGAGTCGGAATTGAGTCGGTGAGTGTAGTCCTGAAGGAATGCCTCGGCCCAACGGAGCATCTTTTCGGTTTCGGCGGGATAGGGAGGCGTGAGGGGTGATTTCAGAAGGGGGTCGGCGGTGATGTCGTAGACTTTGTCAAGGGCCCGGGCATTCTCTGTCAGCAGAATATGATACTGATTGCCGGTAATCTGATACTGGCCGTTGAAGAATCCAATTGCATAATGTGGCGCTGTGACATCAGTCATATCGGAGCCGAGAGCCACATAGTCCTTAGGATAGTTGAGCAGACTGAGTATGGTGGGTCCAATGTCGAACTGCGACATGGGGCGGTCAATGATTTCGCCGGGTGCTATTGATCCGTCGGGCGCATAAATCATACACATTACATGAGGCTGGATATACAATCCGTCATAGACGGTGCCTTTCATGTCGCGTGTGCCATGGTCGCCGGTGATTATGAATATGGTATTGTTGTACCAAGGCTGGGTGCGGGCAATCTCGAAAAAATGACGCATGGCGCGGTCGGTGTATTCGGCTGAGCGGAGCACTCCTTTCTCGGCGTTCCTATAGCCCTTGGCGTTCCACTCCGAGGGCACGTTGAAAGGCTCATGGAGGTCGAGCGTGAACCAGCCGGTAACGAACGGCTGCCTGAGCGCCGACATGTCGCGGGCGGCGTAGGCGCCCATGGCGTGGTCAAATATGCCCCAGTGACCGCTGAAATCGGCATCGTTGTTATAGGTGTCGCGGTCAATCACGGCGTTATAACCCATAGCCTTAGCGAGAGCGTCGATGCTGTAGGAGCCATGATTGCCACCGAAATAGAATCGGGTGTCATATCCTTCATCGCGGAGCAGCCGGGCATAGGAGTCAACGCGGTTGGCATTGTAGGGCGATGACATGTACAGCATGTCGCCAAATGTGGGGAAGCCGCCATAGATGGCTGTCAGGCCTTCTATTGAACGCTTTCCGGTGGCAAGCATGTGGCGGTTGACAAGCGAAACGGATGCAAGCGAGTCAAGAAACGGCATCAGTTTCCAAGGCTTTCCGCCGGGAACATCGTTCAGGCGGTCAATCCAGTGCTGCGAGCCGCTCTCAAGGGTGATCACGACCACATTCTTGCGTATCAGCTCTCCCTTATGAGCTTTATGCACCGAGCTGCGGATGGACTCGGCCTCAGCCTCGCTGAAAAAGTTCATTTCAGGTACTCGCGAGCCGCCCTCCACCGAGCGCAGCACGCAGTAGGGCGAGTTGAGAACAATGTTGGTCTCAGGCGGCGTGGAGGTGTACCACACGGCATCGGCAATGGAGAGCGGGCGCCCCTTGCCGAGAGTGCCACGCATGGCGCAGAAAGTGAGGAAGAGTGCGGCAAACATAAGGGTTATTCGGGTTGCGAATGTGAGCCAGCGCGTCCTTAACGTGAGTAGGTGACCGGTTGGGCGGATGAAGCACACGCCTATGAGGGCGGCAAGAACGAGAATCCCGAGAAGAAACGCCCACCAGTAGTGACCTGTGTAGGAGAGGATTATACCTCCGAGAGCGTCTTCGCGAAGCATATCCTGCACAGCCGGCAGGCGCAGACGCGAGCCTGAGAAACGGAAAAACGGGATGTCGCCTATTGCTACGGCAAGCATCACAAAATTTGTGATGCAATAAATTGTATTGCTGATTGCAAGATATATGCGGTTATAGACAAATTGCCAGGGCAGCACGCGCATCACAATGAATAGCACATTGAAATAAGCCCAGGCGCTTAGATCGAAACGCAAGCCGCCTCCCGATAGAGTCAGCACCCGCCAAAACGACGGATTGCCAACAAGATCGGCGTTATAGAAAGCAAATAAAAAGCGGGTCAACCATAGCAGTAACAGCGGAATAAAGAGCTGCAGAGCTGTAACCGCATAATAATCAGCGTGGAGTTTCTTTAATTGAAGCATGTGAATCATAATTGTTTGCGTAGGCGACCAACGGGGATTCCCATTTTCTCACGGTACTTTGCCACGGTGCGCCGCGCTATGGCAATTCCTTCATCGAGCAGTCGGCGAGTGAGGGCATCATCGGTGAGCGGATGCTTTTTATCCTCGTTGTCCACCATGTCGCGGATGCGTTCCATCACTGAAGTAGATGACAGGTCATCGGTGTCGCGAGGCTCATTGAAGAAGAAACGCAGCGGATAGACGCCTCGAGCAGTGGCCACATATTTCCCTGCCGTGGCGCGCGACACGGCCGAAATGCCGTAGCCGGTCTTCTCAGAAATGTCTTTTAGAATCATAGGGCGCAGACGGCTCGGGTCGTCGGTGAGGAAAAATTCGCGCTGCCACTGCATTATTGCGGCCATTACCCGATAGAGCGTTTCCTGCCGCATCGAAAGGGCGCGGATGAAGTTGGCAGCATCATCGCGGCGCTGCTTTATGAACAGATTGGCCGATTCGGAACCTTGACGGCGCGGTGCCACTTCCGTCTCAGCGGAGAATGAGCCGGAAATTCCGAGTGAGGGGATGTTGTTGAGCAGTGTTAGGGTCAGTGTATCGCCATCGGCTTCAACCAGGAAGTCGGGAGTGATGTGGAGGTGGCTGTCGGTTTCGCCGCCGCTTATCAGCGCTCCGGGTTTGGGATTGAGTTTGCGGATAACGTCGATAACTTTGCGCAGCTTATGGTCGTCAATGCCCAGCATTGAGCAAAGTTGCTTGTAATGGCGCAGAGAGAAGAGGTCGAAATAATCGCGCACAATCTCCGTAGCCGTTACCGTGTCGGCATCCTGTTTCAGTCGCTTGAGCTGCAGCAGCAGGCTGTCGCGCAGGTCCACGGCGCCTACGCCTGCCGGCTCGAGAGCCCGAATCATGTTCCATACTTTCCTGACTTCATCGGAGCTGACGTCGCTGCCTGTTTCAATGGTTATGTCATCGGCTATAGAGCGCAGGGTGCGCGTCATGTAACCGTTGGAATCTATGTTCCCCGCGATGTAACGTGCAATCTCCATCTGTTCCGGGGTGGCCATTTTGTTCTCGGAAAGCTGTAACAGAAGCGACTCCATCAGGGAGTCGCCCCCCTCCACGGCTTCGGGCTCATAAAAGCGCTGGTCGGTGGAGCGGTTGGCTGCTTCAAGCCGGTAGGAGGGGATGTCATCATCTGAGCGATAGTCGGCAAGCTGCATCTCTTCGGCGGTTTCATTGAAATCATCGGCGTGCTGGCCACTGTCGTTGTCGGTCACTTCCAACGCCGGATTTTCATCTATTGCGCGGCGAATCTCCTCCTCCACTTCCGGACCGTTCATCTCAAGCATTTTCACATACTGGAGCTGTACGGGCGCAAGAGTCTGCTGCTGGCGGAGAGCCTGATTTAGACGGAGTGATTCGGATTTTGCCATAGTTAAAGTCAGAGGGTTATAGGTTCGTCGGGCAGGAAGTCGCGGGTGGCGGCTGTGCCTATGACTTTGTGCCACAGCATGGGCGAAAGCCCATTGGCCGGACGCTTGGTGGTTATGTTCTCTTCGGTGAGAATCTCACCTTTATTTATCGGGCATGCCGCTACGATGCTTTTACGCGCCACTGCCACATTCTGCGATTCGCTGTCAGTGACATGCTTTTCGGCAGAACCGAGGGCGAGGTTGACAGTGCGCACGGCTTCAATCATTTTGCGGAGCTCGGCTGGGTCGGCCGATGCCTTGTGGTCAGGTCCGGAGGCATTCTTGTCGAGCGTGAAGTGTTTCTCAATCATGCATGCTCCGAGAGCCGCAGCGGCTATGGGCACGGCAATGCCTATGGTGTGGTCGCTGAATCCAACGCCTCCGCAGCCCAGAGTGGACAAAGCGCCCATAGCGCGCAGATTAACGTCGGCGGCCGGGGTGGGATACTGGGTGTTGCAATGCAGCAACGTTATGTTTTTGCGGTCAATTCCTCCCGCTTCAAGAATGCCGACCGCGGCTTCGACATCGGCCATGGTGGACATGCCGGTGGATAGAATCACTTTGCCCCCCTTTGAAGCTATGTGTTCAAGATAAGGCAGGTTGGTGATTTCGCCCGAGGGAATCTTCCAATAATCCATCTTGAGCGAGTCGAGAAGCTCAATGCTCTCAAGGTCAAAGGGCGACGAGAGGAAGCCTATTCCAGCCTTGCGGCACTCCTCGGACAGCAGGGCAAACGCTTCGGGCTTAAGCTCAAGGCGTTTCAGCATCTGCAGCTGCGATTCATCGCCGCCGCAGTTGGCTTCCTGATATCGGGCGCGCCGAGCATTGTGGCTCACAAGATTCTCGGCCTTGAATGTCTGGAATTTTACATAGTCGGCTCCGGCCCGCGCCGCTTCATGGATGAGGGCAATGGCGGCGGCCATGTCGCCCCCGTGATTCACTCCGGCTTCTGCAATTATTATGGTGCTCATTGTTCTGTTTTGCGATTTGTGAGTCTGGCGGGATTGCCCGCATAGATTCCCGGTTCGGTGAGTGACCGGGTGACTACGGCACCCATGGCCACACTTATGCCTGCGGAAATTGAGATGCAGTTGCGCAGGATAGCTCCCGCACCGATGAACACGTCGGTTTCAACAGTGACTTCGCCGCAAATCACGGCACCGGGGCCTATGAATACGTTCTCGCCTATTCGGCAGTCGTGTTCAACGATTGCACCGGTGTTGACCACGCAATGCTTCCCGAGCGCGGAGCGGTTCACCACGGCGCGGTGCATTATGCAGCAGCCGTCGCCGAGCGTAGTGCCGGGCGTCACTATGGCCGATGGCGCTATGACGCTTTCAGCCTCATAGGCATTGAAAGTGTCGAGCACTTTTCGGCGCAGTGAGAGCCGGCAGCCGTTGTTGAAGCCCAGCCCGAGCAGAATGGCATAATCATGCGGCGGGCAGGCAGCGATAGCCGCAGCATCATTGCCGAGATACGGCAATGGAATGTCGGCGGCCTCATTCGCCACATAGCCTGCAAAACGGTCGGGCCCCACAGCTTCTATCAGCGAGCGTGCATGGCCGCCTCCGCCTATGAGGAGCAATTTCTTCATCAGCGATTGTAGATATCGGCTTTATAACGCGATAGGTTTTCCGGTTTCACAAACCAGTCAATAGTCTTGGAAAGGCCCTCTTCAAGCGAAATTTTAGGGCGCCAGGGCGTGAGCGATGTTATCAGCGTGTTGTCGCCGAGCAGACGGCGCACCTCGCTTTTTGACGGGCGGATGCGTTCGGGGTCGGTGACCCAGTCAACGTCGGCATGCATCAGTCGGGCAATGGTGTGGAGCGTTTCCTCCATTGTCACTTCTTTGCCGGTTGCAATGTTTATTTCGCGGCCTTCAATGCCCGGGGCGGTGCCGAGCGCGATGAATCCGGCGGCAAGATCGGTTACGAAATTAAAATCGCGGGTGGGAGTGAGGTCGCCTACTTTTATTGTGCGCTGGCCGTTGGCTATCTGCGATATTATTGTAGGGATTATAGCACGTGCGCTCTGGCGTGGGCCGTAAGCGTTGAAGGGCCTCGCTATCACAACCGGCAGGTCAAAGGCATTGTAGAAGCTCTTTGCCAAAGCATCGGCTCCGATTTTAGTGGCCGAATAGGGCGATTGAGGCTGCTTCGGATGGTTCTCGTCGATAGGTACATAAAGAGCCGTGCCGTAGACCTCGCTCGTGGAGGTGACCACGATGCGTTCCACTCCGCAGTCGCGGGCGGCCTGAAGCATGTTGAGCGTGCCGCGAATGTTGGTGTCCACGTAGCTGTCGGGAGCCACATAGCTGTAAGGTATGGCAATAAGAGCCGCCAGGTGGAACACTAATTTGCATCCGCGGGTGATATGACGGCAGAACTCGGGGTCGCGGACATCGCCACTCACCACTTCAAGCCCGGGATGACTCATGCCTTCAAGCCATCCCCAGTTATTGAATGAATTGTAGTAACTCAATGCCCTGACTTCATAGCCTTCGGCAAGGAGAGCATCGGTAAGATGGGAGCCAATGAATCCGTCGGCACCCGTGACAAGAACTTTTCCTTTGTTCATAATGCTAACTGTTGCAACATTTTTTGCGTTACGCAACATATATTGCGTTATTTCGTTTTGCAAATATAATGAATATTCGCCGAAAAAGGAAAGCGAAATCGGACTTTGCTCCGATTCGCGGTACTCCTTTGGGGCAAAATTAATAATAATTGTTCATCATACCACGCTTAAAACTGTATTTCATGATTCTGAGTATCGTAGCATTGATTGGAGGTCTCGCGTTGATTCTTTTCGGGGCCAATTTTTTAACTGACGGCGCTTCGGATGTTGCCCGCCGTCTGGGCGTCTCCGACCTTATTGTGGGACTGACGGTCGTGGCGTTCGGCACATCGGCTCCTGAACTTGCCATTTCCATAATCTCGGCTATCGACGGCTCGGCCGAGCTGGCCGTAGGCAACGTTGTAGGCTCAAATCTGTTCAACACACTTGTCATAGTGGGCGTTACAGCGATGATAACTCCTATAGTGGTGCGTAAATCCATACTGGTCAATGATATCCCGCTTGTGTTGCTTGCCTCGGTGGTTATGCTCATAATGGGCAACAGCGTTTTGCTCGACGGGGCTTCCGAATCGGTGATTGGCCGCGTAGACGGCCTTGTCCTTCTGTGCTTTTTCGCAGTTTTCATGCGCTATACTTTCGCTCAGGCCAAAGCCGTGCCTACGGCCGAAGCGAGCAGCGACCCTGTGGCGCAGCAGGCATCGGCATTGCCGCCCATGCCCGTGTGGCGCGCTATTGTCTACGTGGTGGGCGGCCTGGCGGCGCTCGTTTATGGCGGTGACCTTTTTGTTGACGGTGCTTCGGCAATAGCCAAGGCGCTTGGAGTGAGCGAGGCTGTTATCGGTCTCACCGTGGTGGCGGCCGGGACATCGCTGCCCGAGCTTGCGGCCTCGGTTGTTGCAGCCATGAAAGGTCGTACAGATATGGCTCTCGGCAATGTCATAGGCTCAAATATATTCAATATATTTCTTGTACTCGGCGCGGCTGCTTCAATCTCGCCTCTGCCGCTCGGCTCTATCGGCAACTTTGATCTTATCTCTTTGGTAGGGTCATCGATGCTGTTCTGGATTGTGGGGTGGTTCTTTGCCAAGCGGCAGATCACCCGCGTTGAGGGCGCCATACTCACTCTCTGCTACATCGCCTACACCACCGTGCTCATCATCAATCTCTGATTTCTCTGATTATTGCCAAACCGGCTCTTAGAGTATGTTTGAATTTAACGATTGAATTTTTATAGGCAGGTTTTGAGTATGTTTGGAGTCTGAGATGCGGAGT
>ENA-ORCP01000271-ORCP01000271.1-human-gut-metagenome-genome-assembly--contig:-NODE-271-length-45883-cov-13.723901_pt1 | contig 45883 bp, 76 predicted proteins | sample MGYA00242990_ERZ507991 | MGnify/ENA primary metagenome ERZ507991 (study PRJEB26167, sample SAMN06115496) | human gut metagenome | host: Homo sapiens | place: China:Henan | collected 2015-05-07... | reverse complement strand
TGCCGAACGACTTTTGCAGATTGCCGACTGAGGTTTTGAGACCGGCAGATAAACTAGCCACAACACGTTTCAGTTTTGCAATCTTGGAGTTTGTTTGATTTACAAAGCCGTCCATATCCGCCTGTGACTTTTTCAAGCCATAGCGCATATTTTCCAGTTTGACTTGCTCATTATCAAGATTACTCTTGACGTTCTGACCTGCCGAACTGGAAACCGATGCTTCTTTCGCTGCGGCTAAGTCCACTTTCAACTTTGCGGCCTTGTCATCTGCACCTCGCAGCGCCTCTGCCAGTTTGTCCGATTCAGCAACAAGCTCGCTTAACTTCTGCGCGGATGCCGAAAATTCCTCTTGTGGAATTGCACCCGTTGCCGCCTGTTTCAGTTTCGTACTGTAATCGCTCTGAGTTTTTTCAATCTCAGCGTTTACTTCATCCAACCGAGTAGCCAGACGTGCGGCTTCTTTCTCCGTTGCTGCAAGGTCGGCTTGCATTTTAATGCCTTTCGTGCCTCCGGCAGCTACCTTGTTCCACTGCTCAGCCAACCTTTGCACCTTTGCGGCTTGTTTGTCCACGGCGGCTGATTGCTTCTCAATGTCTTTTGTCATTTGTGCAATCTGTTTCTTCGCTTGTTCGTCGCTTACGGTTGCATCTATTCTGATAGAGCCATCCGCCATTTATTCACCGCCTTTCTAATTGATCTGCGCCCAGAAAGCATCAATTGCTTCCTTTTCCTCTTCGGAAAGTGCGGGTGCAGGAGTTAAGTTGCGTTTGAGCCGTTCATAATCCTGTTTCTGCTTGCCTTTCATTTTGCTTGTGTCCGTGCCTCGGATTTGTAGCGCGTGTGATATTGCCGAATCCTCGTTCAAGCTCTCCATCATTGCCATAAACTCAAACCAATGCAGATTGATCTTGTGCAGCTCAATGCCGAACGTTTGCCGGAACGATGCGTATAGCCGTGCAGAATCAAAATCAAACCACAGCATACGCTTGCTGCTCGGTTCAATTTCTCGGTCATCACCGCAGCGCATAAACCATTGCAAGCCATCTAACGCCACGTTAACAGGCGGCATCCCTGCTCCGTAAAGCAGGGATAATGCCACCCATATGCGATCATTGTCACCGAGGTCTGGGTCATCCAGCGCGAGCGAAATCTGAATGCCGATTCGGTAATCCGTGCGAATCAGATAGCCCTTGTAGTCGCTCGGTAGGCGGTCGAGCAGCATATTAAACACTGCCGACACGCTCCGCGCTGTACTTGTTCATGTTTTCCGCGCGCTTTTCCACATGAGATTCCACAATGGGTCTGAGCTGTGCAAAAAAATCGAGGAACTGGTCGGAGGATGGAAGAACATCACCGAACACTTTTTTGCAGGTGTTTTCGCCCATCAGCACATCAATTTTGTCGCGAACATCCTTGTCAAACTCAACAACGGCATCGAGAGTTTCCAGAACATCGCCGTTCTTCTCGGAAATAGCCGCCGCCTTGTCTTTGGTTTCGTTCAGCAAACCGAAAAAGCCCTTGATAAAGCTATCATCCGACAGGGGCAGCGAAATGGTTTCGCCCTTGTCGTTTACTTCAATGACTTTTACGCCGCTGTTTACGCGGATACTCTCCATTCCTCGTTACCTCCTTATACGGATACGTTCGCAGTGAATACCGGTGCGCCACCGGTAATCTTAACAGTGCCCGGAATCGGGTCGCCTACATAGTTCAGCGTATATTCCAGCGTCGGAGATTCGCCGCCTGCACCGCCGTAGGTATCAACCTGTACAGATACTTCCTGTACTTCTGCAACGTAGGTTGCAGTGTCACTGTCACTGGTAGCATTCCACATATCCACATTCAGCAGCCATGCGTGAGAATCTGCCAGGGTAGCACGAGCGCGACGCTTCTTGTCGATAAACTCAAACACACCGTCGCCCTTGGTGCACTGCTGAGAAACGCTCATGGTCGGCTGATAGCCGGTAATCTCAGTAGTTGCAGAATCAGAAATAATGTCCTGCTCGGTCTCGGTCTGTGCACCGTAGTCCGTAGATGCTTCGGTTACGTTCTTGCCGATTCGTGCCCACTTTGCATCGCTATATTCGCCCATCTTATCGCTGGTATCCAGAAAATGAGCGATAAGAGGACGTTTGATCTTTTCAGTAGTTGCCATTTTTACACCTCTACTTCATAGTTAATGGTTAAGAGGATTTGATAATCCTCGGTTAAATCTTCGTATCGAGCAATCATCCCCGCTGGGGTTGTTCGTTCAACAGATGTGACGGTTATTCCCTCTCCGAGCTCAGGCAAATTTTCTTCCGCCCATGCCCCTAGCTCATTCAGCAGGGATTCAACGTCAAGGCGTGCCTCGCTGTCAGTCGGCAAGGCACGGTACATCACGCCGAACGGGTACTGTGCAGCATATCCGCCGTCAATGTACTGTGCGGTTTTATACGCGCTCTGTACACTGGTAAGCATCATGCCTGACCGTTCCGGCGGTAGATATTCAAACTCGATTTCGGGAGCATAGCCTTTCAGCCATAAAAGAACAGCCCGTGAAACACCGTCTTGTTCACGAGCTGTTACCGTGTTCAATTTCTCACTCATCGGTCAAAATCTTGCGCACTCCTTCCCTCCAGTGTCCCTCGTTCACCGCGCGGCTTGCCTCAAACCAGTGCGATTGCGCGTGTTTGTGCACCGCCTTACTGTATTGAAGGTCGCGCTCGGTCAACACCTTGCGCACGCCCTTAGGCGCGAATGTGCTTCCTGTTGCCGGGTCGATCATCACCTTGACGTAATACTGAAAACGTGCATACGGTGAGGCATACACGATGGTATGCCCGTGCCGCTGCACGTTCATTGCCAGTGCTCTGGTTCGCGCCGGAACAAACGGGTCGGTGTCCTTGATGATCTCCTCAACAAGCCACGCGTTCGCCTTTTCCACGCGCCTATCAAGCACGTTGTTTGGCAAGTGCAACTTCATAGAGTAACGTATCATCGTCCGCCCACCTCCAAATGCTGCAACAGGCCGTAGTCATAGCGCGAAATGCTTGTAACCCGGTATGTCTCGTGCTTCTCACGGCATTTCTGGTAGCTGCCCTCATCCGGCACATCACCACGGGCAAAATAGTCCTTTTCAGACGATAGCGTAAGTTCGCACGGTAGAGGGATATGCAGCGTGACGGAATCCGCGCTGTTGAGTGCGGTTTTCGTTGCCGCTGTGCCTCTGGTGCTTTCCAGCAACACGCCCGTAAGCACTGTTCGGCCGGACGGCTGAAAGATCGTCACAGTGTGCGGTAATTTCATGCTGTCACCTTTGCCCTTTCAAACTGTGTCGGCAATTCTGCCGCTTCGGAAAATGCCTTGTATTCGCGCCGTAACGCTTGCAGACGTATCCTTGCATTGTCGGCTTGCTCGGTATCTCCGGCAGCTTCAAACGCCATCCTACGCCGTGTTTGCTTCCGCATAGCCGTTTCCAACTTGCGCTGCATCTGCGTCGCTTCGTAGGCGGTGTAAGTCTTGCCCTGATACTCAAACGGCGGCGGGTCGATGTTCTTTAGTTCATCGTCCGTATAGACGCGCTCAGAAACGCCCTCCAAAAACGGATGCCGATGGTGGTGGCAGTTAGCACCCTCCAGACCGTCAACCTGTCCCAATCCGCAAACCTTGTAGATATTCGGGTACTTGCTGCCGTCTTTCGTGGCGTATACCTTGCCTTGCCAGCGCTTATGATTTGACCAGACGTGCGGTTTGTCCTTATCGCGTGCTCCACGATGGGCGGTCACTTCGTATAAGTCGGTTTCCAACACCTCCGCCGCTTCTTCGGCATACTTGGATGTAACCTGATTCAGACCGGTTACAATAGCGCGCCGCGCCGCAACGTCAGCATGGTTCATCCAACCGGACGCATAATCAACGGTGCGAATACCGCTGTCAGCCAGTTCCCGTACAGCATCTTCAAGCGCCTGCTGCACCGTAAAACTGCCGGAGTAAACCTTCATTTCCGCCTTATCAAGCACAGCCTGATAGGCTTTTGCGATAGGGCGGAACACGATTTCGCCGTTCGTCTGCACAGCAAAACCCAAAGAACGGGTAATGTTGCGGTACTCATCGAGCATTTGCTTGCGAATCAGTTCAATTTCTCGCGCCGTCACGATTTCAAGTGGCATTGTAATACCTGCCTTGTCGGACAGCTCGCCGTAATACTCACGGTTCAGCTTTACCACACGTTCAAGTGCGCCCTGCACTTCCTCCGTGCTGGTCTTGGTATGATTTGCGATACGCCGTTCGATGGTATCCATGTCTAGACCGTATGCTTTCAGCGTGCGTATGTCGTTGATCGTTACCTCGTTCAGTTCGCCGGTCAGCTTGAAGCGAGAGCAAATCTCACGCAACAGGTCATCTTCCATTGCGAGGATTGCTTTCACAAGCGGTTTAGGCGCGTTTTCAAGGTATTCCGGAGTAATAGGATACTTCATCAGCCGATACCGCCATAGAGTAATCCAGTACCGCACAAATACTGTGCGATAAGTCGTTTTTGCCGATCTTCAATGCTCTGCACCTGTGCAGCAATAGCAGAGTTAGCGCCGTAACTGCGAGACCACGAGCCTACACTCTCAGAGGATACCGCGCCGCCGTCCGTAGAAAAGACGGCGGATTCTGCGGTTTCCTGATTGTGCATGACTTCTGCCAGCGCACAGTTAAGGCGTTTTACTCGGTGCATTACAGTGTCACTCAGAACGCCGTCAGAGCGTCCGAGCGTTGCGCAAGAGATAATATCCGCCGCTCTCCCTGCTACGCGGTCGTAATCCTTCTCATCAATCAAATTACCCTTGTAGCAGGTGCGGTAAAAGTCATAGTTTGCGTACACGGCGGATTGCTCCTTTCTTTACGACGGCAGGGTTACAGTTGCAATGTACAGGCCGTTCGGGTCGAGCAGAACCGGAATAAACATACCGGATGCCTTAGTCCAGATTGCAACCGGGTCAGGGGTCTGCCACTGGGTCATGGTGATGTACTGGTTCTGCGATGCAGCAGTAAATGCGCCCTGTGCTTCCTCTTCCGGAGTTACACCCCACAGACCGGCGCCGAACGAACCGTTTGCCATAGTTGCGAGGAACGCAATCTTGTTCTTCGGGAAGTAGCGCTGAGTGGTCAGCGTGCCGTCTGCCTTTTCGTAGTTGTAAACCTGATCGTTTACAGTGATTTGCTCGATGCCGAACAGACGAGAGAACAGGCTCGTAATCTCGTCCTGAGTTGCCAGACGACCAGCGAAAGCAGAGCCGAACAGCGCGTTCTGGATAACAGCGCTCTTAGCAAGTAGGCTGAGAACAGCCGAGCTGGTGACGATCTCACGCAGTACGCGGCCGGTTGCAATAGCAGCGTCACGCACGCCCTGAATATCGTCGAGGATGGTCTTTGCCTTTGCCTCGGTAGACCAGTCGAAAGCCTTGTTCGTGTGGTCGGTCGGAACGCCGAAGTCGATCGTAGTGTTGACGTGGTTCTCGTTGATGGTCATTTTGCCGGTTGCAAGCAGTTCCTGCTTTGCAACCTCGGTACGGGTCTTTACACCCTCGGCCAGACGTGCCATATCGCCAAAGATGTAATCCAGAATCTCGTTGTTGGTGCTTACGCCGTGGTTGCGGAGCAGACGGACACGCTCAGAAAGGTTGATCTTGCGCTTGATGAGCAGCTTCTCAACGGTTACGATGCTTGCGGTCGGACGGGAGCCGATCTGTGCCTCTGCGTCGAGCGCATGCACGGTTGCCATGGTCGGCAGGTATGCACTTTCAGACATTGCGAGGTACTTTGCGGTGATATTCTGGGTCTTCTGGTCGGGGAATAGACGGTCGCCGGACAGCTCCGGGCGTGCAATTTTGAAATTCTGACCGAAGTCCAGCAGTTCAGCTTCTTTCAGCAGTTCTACAAATTCCATAGGTTATTACTCCTTTACGCTCTGGTGGTTTCCGGCGCGTTAACAAAAACAACGCCGCTCTTTTCGAGGGTGGACTTTGCGCCAGTCTTGGAGCTATCGTCCGCGCTCGGCTGTGCGGGCAGGCGGTTTGCATATACACGGCCAGCAACAATAACAGCAGCTACACGGTCGCCGTTGGTTACGTCCACATCCTCAAACACGATGCCCTCTGCGGTGTTGTCGTTCAGCGGGAAGATAGTGCCCTGCTTAACAACCTTTCGATTGCCATCAGCGGTGCCGAGGGTTGCGGGAATGAGGCGGGTCTTGGTGATCAGGCCAACTTCGCTTGCGAGGATAGACGGCTTACGTGCACCGTCAACTTTGTTTACATAAGTGCCCATAGGTTATTTACTCCTTTCCCTTGGGTGCGAACTGCGCGGAATACCGCTGTGCAGCCAGACCGGCAGCACTCACCGTATGCGGTGCGGGATTCTGAATCGGATTTGCAAACGTCGGAGCGGGTTTTTCGCTCTGAAATGCCGCCGGGTCAGATTCCTGCTGCTTCTTGCAGTAATCGTCAAAGCCGGTCAGCGTGCCGTCCTTCATTTCCAGTTTGTTTGCGGTCAGGTCAGCGATAAATGCCTTTTCTGCCGCCTTGGAGGTAAACTTAATACCCTTTGCGGTGATACCGGCGCGTACTGCGTCCGCATAATCGCGGGCATCGAGCTTGCTCTGGAATTCTGCGGTGTCGGTATCGTACTTCTTCTGCAGGGTGTCGAGCTTGGTCTTCAAATCGTCCGCGTCACCCGCATTCTTCTTCAAGTCCTCAATGTCCTTGTCGCGCTGGGTGAGCTGGTCGCGCAGGTCGGTAACGTCTTTCTTGGCTTCTGCCGCCTGCTGCTTGTACTTCTCAACATCCTTGCCGTTCAGTGCAAAAACCTTATCTGCCTGTTCGTCAGTCAGACCGATTTCCAACAGTTCTTCTTTCTTCATGTGTGTACTCCTTTCAGATTAGGCGTTTTAGGTGGTCGCCGTCACCGATCTGCCTGCACTTTTAGGCTTGCAGGATAGCCAATTTCCATAGTTTAATGCCGTTGCGGGCATGAAAAAAGCGCCTTGCGGCGCTGGATTCACTTTATCAAAGTGGGATATGCGATTGTCAAAGTCAATTTGCTAACAGTTTGATTATTCTTCATCATCTGTTAGCTTTTCCGCGTTCGGCATCATTGCCCTTGCTTCTTCCTCGGTTACTCCGTACTTCTTTGCAATGTACAGCTCACCTCGAATAAGACCGGCAGAAACGTCATTGCGCATATCCGCAAGTTCTTTCTGTTTGCTCTCGGTGTCCTGCACAACGCCGTCTCCCCAATCACACTGCAAGTCCCAATCGCCAGCAGGTGCAAGACCGTAAAGCGTGGCGTATACGTCCATGCCGTACAGTAGGCCGTTCAGCGCGTGTTCAAGTGCCGCCTGAGTATCCCTCACAGTGACATACATTGTCTGTTTACTGGATACGATCTCGGTTGCAGTTGCGTTTACCGTCTGAGGGTCGGACAGCGTTCCAAAAGACAAGCCGCAGTTCAGCTCGATCATCTTCAAGGTGTCTTGGAAGCCCTTGTATAGTGCATCGTTGCGGAATTCCGGTGAAAACTCCTGATAGAAGTCTACGTTTTCAAACGGCATCCGGCGGAACAGACGGTCACGGAGCAGCGGGTTCGTGTGCGATAGTCCGTGCTCATCTACAACGCGCTGTGGAATCGCAGAATCGCTCATCAAGATACGGCGTTCGCCGCTTTCGTATTCCCACATGAGCCGTTCCCACTGCTGGTCAGCCTGCCGGATGAGGTCAACTGCTGCGCCGCTGTAAAGTGACACACCGAGCGGGCTTTCCGGCTCGATGTTGTTTGCAATCGGCACTTTGAAAAAACCGAAAAGCGGACGTTCTACGTTCTGAATCGTCGTTTCCGGTGCAATCTGTGCCCAGTCCTCTACAGTATTCAGCGGTACTTCCGAGCCGATACTACCGTTCTTGTCGGAGTTGTACGCCTTGTTCTTGATGGTGTACACGCCGCTTTTCAGTTCGTGATACTCCAATTTGGTATAGTATCGGTTCTTTTCTCGCTTGGTATCCGCGAACACTGCCGCTGTGATTTCACCGTTGCTGTCAACACTGACCGGGTATGCGCTGCCGACTGTGTTAAAGTCCACAAGCACACGGTTCTCTGATACAAACGGCTTGTAGAAGAAACCGCCGACCGAGAGACCCTTTTCAACGTCAATTCGCATGTGCGGAATCATGCCGCGCAGGCTTTCATTCAGAAACTCTGCTCGTGCGCCGCCATCAACAGTGATGGTGCTTTCAATGGTGGTTGGGCGTGCTACTGCTCGGCAGATAGCCGACGGCAAGCCGCAAGACGTAACATTCCGGTTGCCGTGCTGACCGAGCCACTCGGCATCGTCCATATACATCCGTCGCCACAAGTCAATGTTTGACTGCATCGTGGAATCATAGACCGCCGTTGCCCCTGTCAGCTCTTCAATTTTGTTTGCCGGAATCATTGCTTGACTCACCGCCTTTATTAACTGCTTCAACCGTTCAAACATTCACAAGCCCCCTTGATCTAACCTCTCGGCGCACTATCGTCTGGAAGTAATAGCGTGATGCGTCCATATCATGGTCGAACTCCTTGATAACCGCATCTTCGGGGGATTTATCGTCCCACATATACATACCGAATTCGGCGATTGCTCCGGTGCAGCTTGCATTGTACTGTGCATAACTAGCAGCAAGCAGCGTTCCCATCAGTCGGATACCGTCAAGCACGCTGTTGTCTGCGTCACGCACACGGAATTTACCGTGTCTGCGGATTGTTTCCTTGAACGATGCAGCCGATGGGTCAATAATGATCGCCTCGATATACTGACCACCAACGAACGTTTCAAGATCGGCGTAGTATTCCTCATCTGTTTTCTGTTTCTTCTCCTTGCGGCTGTCGTGCCGATACGCACGCACGCAAGTTGATTTGCAGGTCATTTCGTCAAACCGCCAAAGCTGGAACACGGTCGGGTTAATCGTGCCGTAGTCACAGGACACAAACCAGCGATTGCCGGAACCTTCACCATCCGTAACGTGCAGCTCGGTCGAGAACATAGGATAAACCAGACCCTCTGCAACACGTCGCATACCGAGGATATCACGCTGATACCAGATGCTCTTGCGGTCGTATGTCGCAAGGATTTCTTTCAAGCGTTCATCCGATACAGAAAGGTTGTCTGCAATGGTGAAATGTCCGTAGTTAAAGCCGTAGTTTGGGTTCTCCTGCTGCTTCTCCATATGGAAGTTGAGCACGTCCGTGTAGTACGGGTGGTTCTCGCCCTTCGGGTTAAGATCGTGATAAATGCCACGGTCGCCGCTCGTCATGGTACGGTCAAAGACTTCTTGCACAAACTTAGGGTGGCACTCGTTTGCCTCGGTGATATACGCAAGGCCGTAAGTGTTGCCCTTGATGTTCTTCTCGTCTCCGTCTTTACGGCCGCCGGATACAAGCACGATCTTCTCGCCGACCGGAGTTTGCACATAAATGCAGTCTCGGTTCTGGTACTTACCTACCCGACAATTCTGCTTGCCGAAATAGTTAATCATGCCGTAACCGTCACAGTCGATGATGTTAAGCATTGCCGACGCAGTGGAAACACCTGCGATGAGGTGGAATCTGTTCGGGTGCTTTTCCAATCGAGCGCAGAACGCTGTTGTTTGCAGCACGTTCTTACCACCACGCTTGCCGCCCTCGGCCACATTGAACCAACTATGAAGGGAACGATAGAAGTAATCCACTTGTTTTTTTGTAAAGGGTGCTGGGATATTATCCATCTTCGTAATCCTCAATATTTCTGTCCGGCACTGGTTTCATCAGCATATCAACAAGCGGCGTTGTACCGTTGCCGCGCTCGGTTTCTTGTGCCGGGGTATCGCTCTGACCAAGGTACTGCTTGCCTAACCAAATCGCCATTGTCGAGTTCGTCTCTGCAAGCCTAAACTGCGATCTTCGCAACGCAATCTTACCGGTGCCCCTTTTTATCCGGAATACCTCGGAAAATTTTTTATTGTACGTTTTTCGACACCAATTTGTCAGTGTTTTGTCTGTTACATCCAGGAATGAGCAAATCTCTTCTTCTGTACATTGCAGACCACACAGTTTTTCAAATGTTTCTTTGTCAATTTCCTTTTTCGGTCGTCCTGCTGGCAAAACTTATTCACCACCTTTCTGTATGTGTTCAATTATATTCTACTTGGCAGATTGCAATTTGAAGGTACACACCATGTTTGATAATTGCACTTTTGACGCAGCCGAGATGAAGCAGATTGAGGAAGCCTGCGCAGAGCTTCGCAAGATCAAGGACGATCCCCGAGCCTTTTACCGTATCATCGATGCGGTATACAGCAAGTACGGCTCTGCTGTCACCGATAAGGCGCGCGAGCTGGAAAGCTCCTGGTGCTACTAACCGCACCCCGCCTCGGAGGTCACGAGGGCATTTTCTCCCGCCCGGCTCACGCACCCGCGGCGGAACATATCAAAAAGACTTTTACATAAAAATATTAACTTTCGCACAAGAGTATTGACTTTCGTGCAAAAGTTCGCTATACTATAAATACGGAAATAACTAAGGAATAAAGCAGGAGGTAATTATTATGTTAGCAATTCTCACTCTGTTCTGCGAGCCAGCCGAACGCCTCGACGAAGCAAAATCCACGCCGAACTATCCCGTCAAAAAGTATGACGCTTTTGTCGTTACCGAGTACAGCGCGGAATCCGACCGTCAGGTCGGTAGACTTGGTTGGAGCACCTGTGGCGGCTCTATTGCCTTGCGGCGTGTCCTTATCGAGATACCGGAAGGTGTGCATTACGGCCGCTGCAATTTCGGCGGCTATCATAGCACGGGGATGGAATACTACGGCGACTACGACGCGCACGACGGCAATCTTTGCTTAGTGCCTGTCACTGTCGGCAAGCCTGCCAGCCTGCGCGAGCACGGCGAAAACCTCGAAGCCGCATTCGATGCCGCGATTGATTCCGGTATCTTCTTCTCCATCCCGAACGAGGGCGGCGGCCGACACACGGAACGCGCCCATGTGTACAAAGTCGGTGAAGTCATGGATAAGGCACACGGGGACAAGTGGCCAAAAGGCAAAATCTCCGTTGCAGATATCCGCGAAGCCGCAGGCTTGACCCAGCAGCAGCTTGCAGACGTAACCGGAATCCAGCTGCAAACCTTGCAGCAAATCGAAGCTGGTAAGATCACCGCCTACGAGGCAGGCGAGAATTACCGCGAGAAGATCGCCGAAGCGCTGAACTTTTACGACTATCAGAGTATTTTCTAATCGAAAGGAGCACCCAACAATGAATAAAGTAATCCGCGGTAAGCGCTACAACACAGAGACCGCCAAATTAGTCGGCACCTGGGAAGCTAACGAGCCGGAAAACTCGGATTTCTGGGAGAAGGAAGAACTCTACCAGAAACGAAGCAGCGAATTCTTCCTGATCGGCCAGGGCGGCGCACAAACGCAGTATGCACGTTTTTCAATGGGCGGCGAAAGCAAGCCGGGCATCGAACTCCGTCCGATCGAGCCGGAAGAAGCGTCTGACTGGGCCGAGGAACATCTCACGGCCGATGAATACGAAGCGCTTTTCGGACCGGTTGCCGAGGACGGCAGCCGCGGCCGCATTACTCTAACGCTGCTCAACTCCACCATTGACACCGTGCGCCGTGAAGCACAGCGCCGAAAACTGAATTTTAATGAGTACCTCGAAAAACTCATTGCACAGCAGATGAAGGAGGACCAGAAATGAAAGTTCAGTTATTCTCCACGCCTTCCGCGTATCCCGCGTATTATCTCCGCTTGAAAGATGGCGTTTACGATCGAGTAAACGCATTTCCCGCTCCTTGTACCGCACCGGGGACGCCGATTGACCAGCGATATGCACGCGCAATCGACAAAAACAGATATTTTCCTGTGATCACCTCAGCGCATGACGGATATATCTTTTTCGGTCTGCCGGAAGGTGCCGAAGTTTACACCGCAGCCGAGGTAGCCGCCATTGACCGCCCGAGCCGCGTCAAAGAATAAAATACCTTGTTTCTCTATGACAAACCCCGCTCACCAAAGCCATAAGGTGAGCGGGGTTTACCATATTTACGACTGTTTCGGTTTTGCAGGACTCGCACCCGCTTTCAGCCACTATGCAAACCGATATACCTCCCTGTGGAGGTATGGGCGCTATCGTCGCGTCTGTACGTCGGGCTTTTACCGAGGCTTGCGCCGCTGTCCAGAACGGTTTGTATGAAATCCAGAGAGGTAATAACCTCACTTTCGCAAGTTTGCTTGTTCCGTCCTGATGATTAGGTATGCTTATCGCAAGAGATAAACAGACTGGTGCTCTTTCGCGGCGTGTACTTAGCCGCCCGAAAGCGCCGTATCGGCTTTGTAACTTTGTACCGGTTGTTTTGCTCTCGGCTCACTAAGTCCGTGTAAGTGCTTATCCGGCAGCACTCGCCCTCTCATTATGGGCTGTTCGGCGTTGCTCTCCGTCGTGTCGCAGTTGCTATCGGTCTGTAATCCGGCTGATTCCCTCGTAAGGTTACAGCGGGGAGCGACCCCGGTTGCGGCGTGCCTGCAAGCACCCGCTGAACTCTGCAAAGCCGTTGCAGCAGCTTCACAGGCGTTCGGAAACAGATTGTCCGTCTTTCCGGACCGCCAGAATATTATCGTCCTCGTTGGAGGCGTTGCGCTCCCTCTGCCTCATGCAGCTTCGGGAGCAGATCGCCTTGCACGTTGTCCACCATGCAAGGCTTGCCAAAAGTCCGCCATGTTGCCCTTGGCTAAAAAGATTCCATACGTTACCCGTCCGGCCTCACGCAGCCATCCGGGCATGTTTGCGGTGTCTGTTGCCCGCAGGCACCGCACTCCATTCTCATTTTTTAGCGTGAATGTTATTACTCCGTCACCCTCATGCAGGCTTTGGAGCAGGTCAGCGGCAGGTCTCCCCACCGCTTCAAGTAGGTATTTGGGGTTAAACAGAAAGGCTCGTCACCCGTCAGCCCTCACGCAGGCTTCCGGGCGTGTACCCGCCTTTCGGCGGGTTGAAAGTGGAGGAACGAAACTCCGTGATTCCGCCCTTTAGGGCTTTTATCACGATATCATTATACCACCATTCTTTGTAGTATTGTGTAGTCCGTTTTCCACAGCTTTATGCACAGCCTGTGAGTATATGTTCTACTGCCCGCAACGCCCGTGCGTGCATCTTTCCGCGAACGTGCACTTCGTTGTAATTCATTTTCTCGGCGGTCTCTCTCCACGTTCTACCGTTCACGTAATGTTCAATCAGCAGCGCCCGCAGCGCCGCATCCTGCACCTTAGCCGTGGTACTGATGATCTCCGCCTTAATCAGCGCAAGCCGTTCCTGCTCTCTCTGTATCTTCTCGGACAGGGCAAGATACGCATCCGCCTTGTTTGCGCTCACGTCACCGCCGCCGCCCGGCGTGTCCTTGATCGTCGCCGTTGCGCTTGTCGCCCGCGTCCATGCCCTTACTCGTGCTTCTTCCAGTGCAGAGATTGACTTTTCAAGGTCAATCCCTCGCCTGAGCCATTCTTTAGTCGTCGTGTGCCACTACCTCCTCTGTGCTGTGTTGTGTATATCGCCTACGACGGCTTATTCTCGCCGCCTTGCGGACGCAACCCACACCCGGTTCACATCCGCGCGATTTCCCCGTGTCGATCAAATAATGGCACGCCCATAGCTTAGACCCTCGGCTTGTACCAAGTACCCGCCAGTATGCGCACCCAGCGCATTCGCTTTTCTTTTTCATGCTAATGCTATTCCATTCTCCCGCAGTTCTTCAATCAGATCGTCGATTTTAACGTATTTTCGGGCGATACTGTCTGCGAGGTAGTTTGTTTCATCCCATATCCGACGTAATTGGGCATAGTCGTACCCTTCTTTATCTCGTAGAACGCTAAACATAATTGCCCATGTAGACGCAACCGCCGTGTTCGTTGCGTCTCGTTTGGCTTTTTCTATGTCACCCTGCGTCGCCGGTATTCGGTATGGGTTGACTTTCTTTTTCTTCGCCATTTCCGTACCTCCAAATCAAATAGCGATTGATTTCTTTCAGGTATTTTCGCATTTCCGGACTATACATCATCCGTCCAGCCACCTGTTTTCCAGTGCACAGAAACCATATACCGTGCCACCGGTCAGAGCAATCCATAATACACCGAACAAGATGATAGCAATATTACCTTGTCTTATAGCAAGGTTTACAATCGCCTGTGGTTCTGCGTCCGTATAAAACCTGTTGTTGTCTGCAATCATATGATCTTTAATTTGCGTATGTATACTGCCAACCATATTTGCATCCACAGCTTCATAATAATGCCGCACAAGTTTACTGTCATAGATTGTATCGCCCTGTTGATGTGCTGTAACGGAAAACTTATCCGCTGGGAATGATGCACCCATGAACATGTATGTTTCTGTGCTGTCTTTCTCCCGGTCAATCTCGTCCCACGTCCAATACACCTCGGTGCGAGTGTATGTGTGCCCCTTTCCGTCCGTAGAGGTTACAACGCGCGTGTGCATGGTATATTGCTCCGTGATTTTGGTCAGCTGCGCATATTCGCCATCTAAATCATCAGCCGAAACGGGTTGTTCGGCAACCAGATTGCCGTAAGCGATGACATTCCCGAAGTCGGTATCCAGCGCATATTGAAACTGCTGATCGTCTGTAATCTGCGTTGCCGTGGTAAATTTCTCGTTTGTCTCAGCGATATGGTCGCTGATTTTGCTACCGAGCAGAAATCCCAGTGCCACCATAACAAACACGATTGCAACGCTGAACGCAATCTCACGAGGCTTAATCTCCATCGCCGTCACCGAACAGGTTCTGCGGAGCATCTTCCGGTGCGTCGTAGCCCGCATAGGTCGTGTCGATTGCCTGATAGTTCATTACGCGCAGCAGGAAACCAGTTGGAAAAGACCGTACCAGCTTGTTGTATGCCCGTACCTGCTGATTGTAGTTGTTGCGGTACTGTGCAATCTGGTTCTCGGTCAGCGCAAGCTCGGTCATGAGCTGCTTGTAATTTTCGTTTGCCTTGAGTTCCGGGTACTGCTCTGCAACGGCGTTCAACGCAACCTGCGCTTGTTCGACCTTGCCAGACGCGGCAGCAGTGCGAGCCTGCGTAATCTTTGTCAGTGTATCGCCCTCGTAATTCTGATAGGACTTTACTGCGTCCACCAGATTGTAAACGAGATCAACACGGCGTTTCTCCACCACCTGCACATCGGCTGCCGCCGAATTTACCTGTTCTTCTGCTGATATTGCGCGGTTATTAGCCGACACAAATGCAGCAGCAATCATGAGTACCAGTGCTGCCACGATAGACAGAACGATTAAAGCAATTTTTTTCATTTCATTCCTCTCTTTCCAACATATCAAGGTACTTTCTCGCCATCGCCGCCACCTGTATAGCCTCGCAAGCCGCAGCTTCGGCGTACTGCCCAATCAGTGCCACCTGCAGCGACGTTGGGATACCGTCACGGATTCGGCGCCAGAGCTGCTCCATCGCCATCTCGATACTGTCGCATTCTTCCCGCAGTTCCTCGGATTCCTCCGTAATGATTGCCCATCCCTCGTGCTCCGAGTGGAACTGCGGAAAACGCTCATTTGCGCTTTCCAGTTCCTTTTCAACGAGCATCTTTACGTCTTCACTTACTGCATTCATTATTTTCTTCCTTTCAAACACAAATCATCGGCGGGTGCGGAATCTCCGTATCTACCGGTCTCCACAAGTGCAGGCAGTACGGATGGTTATTGATGTACTCCGACTTAGGCGGGTGGAATTGCATAACGCGCTCGTCCTCGCCGAAAAACATATCCTTAATAGCGCACATCTCGTCCCACGTCGGGCAGCACTTGCGCTGTGCAGAGCCGGGCGAAACGCTGACGTGTTCCCATCCCATGCCGTTGCTTGCGATCACCCGGAACGACTTGCCGCCGACATACACCTTGAAAACACCGTTTCCGCTGTCGCCGGTGCAGCCGTAAAACTCGCGTTCTCTGTCTTTCAGCCGGAACTTGTCCAACTTGTGCAGGTTAATCATTCTGTATACCTCCATAGTGTTCAACAATGTACTGGTTCGCCGTGGTTTCCGGCGCGGTTTTCCATGCATTATAATCTGGTATGCCATTAGACAGCAGCATTATTGCAAGCATGCAAGGAAAGACGAATAGCGCTGCAAATATAGGTTCATAGGTAAACGCAATTACCATAAAGATAATTGCTATAACAGCAAACGCCACTCCGCAAACGACCGCAAGCATCGTCATCTCGGTCTGCTGCTTGCAAACCTCCTGCACCAGTGTTTCCGGCGTAACGCCCATCTGGGCAGCGATTTTAGCAATGGTCATTCTTCTACCCTCTCATACGTCTTCGCGAACACATTAGGTTTACACGGGTAGCATTCGCCGTTTACGCCTTTGATGATGTAGTCGCCGACAGATGCGTAAAGCATTCCCTCAAGAGTGCTTATCATCAAGTCATAAGCAATAACCAAGCCGTCCGCGCGCTGCTTTTTAGCAGTAAAAAGCGCACTGTGAGTGCAGAAAGCACGGATTTCCTCTCGGTTCTCGCCTGTCCACCGGACAGCCTCAATAACCACGGGCTTCTTACGGTACTTCATTCTTTGCTCTCCTTCCATTCTTTCGGATAAGCGTCTTTCTTACTCTTTGTGCGGATTCGCTCAAAGGCAGCTTCGACCAGTTCACGCCAGAATTTGCAATGTGCCGCAATTTCAAAAATCGTTTTGCTGCCGATAAACAACAGACACCAGAGCAATCCAAACAGAAGAATCAAACCGCCCAAAATTGCGGTAGCACAAACATATGCGTTGACAACCGGGGTAGGGATGTTAGGTATCATCTTCCGTAACCTCCATCTCTCGAATCAGCCGGTTCAGATACCACCGGCACTTCTTCAAATCCTCCACACCGTTCTTGTTGCGATGCCGCCACAGGTACTTAAACGCATTGCACAGGTAAAAGTCCTTTACCGCCTCTGCGCCAAAAGCCGCCTGCATCGCGTCGATGCACTCGATACCGCTGGACGTGTAGTGCGCCGGGCGGTTTACCGGGTCTGGCTTTACTGCTTCGAGGTACTTCTCGACATATTCGGTCATGTCCTCCGTCGGATTGGACGCACCAAGGGTTCGGCGCTTCGGCTTCACGTCCTCGCCGTGCTTCTCGACTGCCTCGGCAGCGGTGGGCGTATCGTCCTCGCTGTGCTTTGCTACAATCTCTCCGATAGTCGGCTCGTCGATTACTTCAAAGCCCATCAAATCAGCAAGGTCTTTTGCTCCGTTACCGCATGTATATTTCACGGCATCGCATATAGAGCAAAAAGAGCATTCAGCGGTCTTGCAATACTCAAAAATTGCTTCCGCAAGGTTGTACACCTTGTTTCCCTTCTTAAACTTCATCGTCTTCCTCCTGTATCATTCTCTCAACGGCTTTCTTCACGCCTGCCATAATCAAGCACCACTCACCCACCGTTAAATACGCAGCTATATCGCGCACCGCTGTAACAGCGTCACGCGCCATTTTCGGTTCAATCGGCTTGTCCATGTCGGCTTTGGTGATTTCACGCATTGTCCGCTCTCCTGTTCCATGCTTCGGCAGCTTCGTCATATCCGTTTTTAATAACAGCAGGTTGGCCATCTGTCAATTGGATTTCGTGCAACTGCCAGAAATAAATTCCACACTTTTCACAGCCAACACGATACTTAGCACGCAAAACGGGGTGGTTCGCCCAAACGTCGTATGTTTCGGTGTGCTTACCTTGAACAGTCGCTTCTCCACCACAGAAAGGACAAGATTTAAGTTCAATCATTGCTTGCCCTCCTGTTCCATGCTTCAACGGCTTTCTCGGGTAAATACGCAAGTCCAGATGCCGCACAACACCTGTTGCAAGAAACGGTGAACGCCCAGCGCCGTCCTTCGATATCCACGATAGCTTCTGGATCAACGTTTAGTTCTGCCTTGCCGCCGCAGAACGGGCAAGGTTTCAGCTCAATCATTGTCTCCGCCTCCATCCTTTCTCTCGCCGTAGCTGCAAAAATCGTTTGGTTTGTGAGGCAGAAATCCACAAGCCGCGCACATCGTATAAAATAGATGTTTGCACTCCTTGCACCGCACCACCGGCACAACGTCGGCGGTAGGAACGTCGCGCAACTCCCAAAGCGGATTAAGCCCCTTTAGGTGCGCTTCTCCGACTGCATCTTCCGCCGCTTCACGCTCAATATATTCAGCCATTTTCGCACCCCTTTCCCAAATGAGTTGCACTTTTCTGCTTCTCAAAGTAAAACTCAATCGGCTTTTCATTCTCGATCACATTCCCGTAAACTACGCCAACCTTATAGATGTAATTTTCGCGCAGCTTTCTCGGAATTTCCGCGATGTAGCGCCGGAATGTTTCCAGCGTATTGGCTCGCTTGTAATGATTGCACATTCGACAGGACGGCATGAGATTCGAAATATCATCTGTCCCCGCATCTTCAATTCCCCATGCCCTCAGTGGGAGAAAATGATCTACTTGCATATCTTTGTATGCAATCTCTCTGCCGCAATAAGCACAGTGCCCGTCGTATTTGCGGTATACTTCTTCGCGGATTTTCTTACTTATCGCCATCGTCTTCCTCCTTCGGCAGATCCGGCATCGTCTGCAATTGCAGTGTAATCGGCTTTCTCCACCGCCTTAATTGCAGCTTCACGGTCAATATACTCAGCCATTCCTACCCCTCCCTAATCTCAATTCTCCTAACTCTCGGCAAATCTCGTCTCTCAGCTTCATTGCTTTCCTTTTGGAAACATCAACCGAACAGCCTACGCCGTGCAGAATATACCGATTGCAATACTTGCACTTTTTCAGCCAGCACTCATCAACCGCCGGAATAATGCTTTCTCCGCTCGGCTCGTGGATGCCGTACCAACACTTTAGCCGCATTCGCGTTTCCTCCTCAACGCAATCATCAAATTGCAATACATAATCCCGGCCTTGGTAATGCGCGGGTCACTCGACCACCATTTGTTCTGCGCCATTCGCACGCTTGCAGCCCGTGTAATCGGGTATAGATTCTCCGGTGCAAAGTTCTGCGTGTTCCCGTCCAGAAAGCAAATCATGTGTCCTGCTGGAACCGCGCCGTGCCTATCTGTCCAGACCTTTTCCTGCAACGGTATCCAGTACGGTCTTGCGTAGCCGGAAATATGCGCGTCCACCGGCACTTCGCGCACCTTGATGTACGTTCCCGTCTGGCTTCGGCGCACCGTTCCTATCGGCAGTGCACGCGGCTGACCGTGCTTTGCAAACTGTCCGATGTTCCTGCCGCGGTGGATTTTCAGCTGCTTGGTACACTTATCCTGCACGCTGTGCTGCCGTAGCGCCGTGCCGAACCGCGCATTGAACCGCTGGGTCAGGTCGGCATAGCTGTCGCATACGCCGATCTGCTCCCGCAGAAACTGCTGCTGCTCCTGTGTGTATCTATGATGGTGGCTCATCGAATCATCTTTTCGATGTTGCTGTTAACGAGCTTGCCCTCGCCCATCAGCTTCTCAGCACGCAGTACAATGTCTGCGTTGTTAATCATCTGCTTTGCAAGGCTTGCAATGGTCTGTGAAATCTCGGTTTCTTCCTTGCGCTGTGCAATATCCATATCCGGATTCTCCGCGATTTCAATGCGTCTGCCTAATACGTCCTGCAATTCAACTAATGTCATTATTCTGTTCCTCCCATGATTCCTCGCAGGCAATTATAACTTTCATGCCCGCTGCACCTCATTCTCCGGTGCAGCGTTCAAAACTGCTTCCTCAACCATTCACACCACACCTTCCAATCCAATCTGTACCGTTTCCGGCTCTTTCAGCATCTTTTCCACCGCATCGCGGTAAAACTCCTTGCAGATTTCAAATCCGTAACTATCGCGCCCCAGCTCCCGCGCCGCTCTCAGCGTCGAACCGCTCCCGGCGCATGGGTCAATTACCGTGTCGCCCGGGTCTGTGAAAATCTCAATCAGCTTTTTCAGCACCTTCACCGGCTTCTGCGTCGGGTGCAGTTTAGGAATCTCTCTGCCGTCCCGTTCCCAGTCGATATGGTCAAACACCATCTTTCCGCTTCCGCGAATGACCTTGCCGTCCTCGTCGTACTGCCTGCCGTTGTTAAACTTCGGCAGCTTGTCGCGATACAATACAACCGCAAATTCGGTTGCGCCTACAATGCGCATGTTGGCTTTAAGTACCTGCGCCGAGTAGTTTTTTGTGAAAAACAGCGGATAGCTGTTCTTGAACCCGTACCGCCTTCCGTACTCCATCACCGTCTGCATCTGGTCGAACGCGCAAAATACAATCATCGCCGGTGCAGCGTTCTTTTCCTTCGGTTCTTTCTTCAAAAGCCGATTGCAGAAGTGCATGTATTCCGCAATCTTGAAATAGCCGTCTGTCCGAAAGAAACTGCTTTTTGCCTTCTTGCTCTCGCCGTTCTTGTTATCTCCGCCGACATACCACATCGGGTTGCTACCGTAAGCGTCCGCGCCGATGTTATACGGAATATCCGCAATGACAAGCTGTGCTTTCGGAATCCCGTAACGCTTGTAGTTCTGGAAATTATCGCAGAACAATTCACATTTAACCTGTTTCATCCGTTTCGTCCCTCTCCCAAATCTCAACCACAACCCTCGGGTTCTTCGCATCCACTTCAAAGTGATCTTCAAACCCTCGGATATTCTTCCATCCGTCGTTCGACAGATACCGCGCCTTAACAAGCGCATCCTGAATAACCTTGCGCCCAAACGCGCAGATATTGTCCTTGTCCCGCCGCCGGTCTTTCTCGTACCAGTGGTACACCATGTACACCGGTTCTTCAAACTCCACGTTGCCGAGGCTTCGCGCCGCCCGCATAACGACCGCTTCATACTGCTTTTTCAGCTTTGCGCCGATAAACCGGTTTCTGCGTTCCGCCTCGATGAGCTCGTTCAGTCCCGGCAGCGTGCCCCGTATCGTAAACTTATAATTCACCCGCTCGCCTCATTTTCCTGATCTTGTACGTTACAGCAGTCAAACTCCTGCCGAGTCTCCACGCGATCATGCTCACGCTTTCGCCGTCCTCCAAACTGTTTCGGATTACGCAGAGGTCGTGCTCTGTGTAAGCGTCCTTGCGTTTTGGCTGTTCCGGCCGTCTGTCCGGCTCGAACTCCGGGCAGCTGATAACGTGGAACGTCTCGCCGCCCTTGAGGTCGAGCCGCTGCACTCGTTCGGCCTTCCATCCTTTCACCGGCTCGAACCGTCCTGCCCATGCGCAGCTCTTCGCAGCGGCTTTCGTGCAGTCCCAGCAGAGAGTGTCTTTCTTTCTTCCTCTCTCATCTTCCGTCTGATTTCTTCCTTCTGCGCAAGCCATGCCTGTTCCCAGTCCGGCGTTTTCTCCGGTTCCGTCTTTGCTTCCGCCTGCTTTGGCGCGTCCTTGATGCGATCCCAGATAATGCCCTTCCAGTTGTTCGCCATGCTCAGCCGGATAACCTCGGCTACTGCCGCCGCTCCGTGGCGCTTTACTCGGTTTTCTATCTCGGTCAGCAGAGACTTCAAGCCGACTGCCTTGTACGCCTCGCGCCGCTCCTGCTTGTAGGTGATCCAGTCGCGCACCGCAGAAAGCACAGGCTCAGAAAACCGCTCTGCAAGGTCAGGTTCTTTCGGCTTTGGGCTCTGCGTCTTTTTCGGCATCTCCGGTTTCGGCGGCTGCTTTGCAGGCGCTTCCTCCCGCTCGCCGCCCTGGAACTCGTCATACCGGCATACCGTGATTACCGTATAATGCCGGTTGCTTTCCACCGTGATTTCTCCGGTTTTCTTGAGCTTTCCGAGTGCCGTGCGCACCTGCTTTACCGTTAGTCCGCTCTCGTCTGCAATCCCCTGCAAGCTCGTCACAAACGCGCCTCGGGGAATCTCGTTCCCCATGAACTGGCTTTCCTTGTAGTTTGCCCTCAGCAGGATATGCAGCCACAGCTTGCAGACGGGGATGTCCTTGTACCATCCCCATTCTGTGAGCTGTCGGTAAATCTGTATATGCCCGTTCGTCAGCATCCCCTGTCACCCCTTAAAACGGAACGTCGTTCGAGTCGCTTTCGTCCGACGCGATGAAGTCGCTTTCCTCTTCCTTCGGCTTGCCCTCGCTCTTGCCGCTGCAGAAGTCAATACTTTCGCACTGCACCTCCCACGAACGGCGCTTGTTTCCGTTCTTGTCCTCCCAGTCGCGGCTTTCAAGCCTGCCGGAAATAATGCACATGTCGCCCTTGTGGAACCACGTATGCGCGTGCTCTGCCAGCTTACTCCACAGAACCACGTCAATGAAGTCACTCGGGTACTTTCCGCCCGCGTCCTTGCGGCTTCTCTTCACCGCCAGCGTACCGCCTGCAACCGCCGTGTTGCTCTGCGTGTATCGCAGCTCCAAATCCTTGGTAAGCCGTCCCTGTAAGATAATCTTGTTCAGCATATGCCTATCTCCTTGTGTATTTTGTATATTTCTGCCTTTCCTCGCTCCACATGGGATAAAGGCTTTCGAGGTATTCCCGCATTTCTTCCTTGATTTCCTTGCCGTCACCCTGGTCCATTTCCCGATGACACTCCGGGCACAGCATGACAAGGTTCGTCGGAATCCCCATGCCTCCGCGTGCTCTCGATACAAAATGGCACGCTTGCAGTACGCCGCCCTTCCCGCAGTGTCGGCAGATACCGCCGTCCCGGTCATAGCATTCCTTCCACACCGCCGGTGAGATGCCGGTAAACCGTGTCTGTCTCCTCATACCCCGCGCTCCTCCGGTTTCCACTTGGCAATCCATCCGAGCACCGTGCTTTCCGGCTCTGTCTCAATGCCCTGCTCCTTGCAGTCCTGCACTACCATGTCAATCAGCCGCCGCATTTGCAGCGTGTTGTAGGTGGATGAGCCGTAGTAGCACAGCAGATAACCGCCGTTGCAGTCCTGCGTTACCCATCCGAGGCCCTGCTTTCCCCACAGGTTCGCGATCAAATCGCGCTGCTGCTCGTTGGCGTAGGGGACAAGTCGGTAATTGTCCCCTACATCGGGAATGTACGAGCGGTACACCTCGTCGCGCTTCATGCCGAGCACCGCCGCCAGCTTTCCGAGCATCTGCCAGAGATAGGCGTTACAACGCCCTGAACGCTTGTCATACTTGCGCTTCACCTCCGCACAGTATAACTTGCCCTCCTTCATCTGCTCGCACTCTACGCGCGCCATAGGCGCGTTCTTGACGTGCAGGCAAAGCCAGCTGCCGCTCTCGTCGCGCACGACGTGCGCACGGTCGAACTCATGCGTCATCGTTCACCATCTCCATCACTTTCTGATGGTCTTTTTCTCCCATCTTCTTGTTCAGCTCTACCATCAGCACGCCGTAATCGTTCATTTTCAGTTCCGGCAGTTTGTCGAGCGGAAATCCGATGGTTTCCTCGAACTGCTTTTTGGTTTTCGCACCGAGCGCCTTTGCAATTTTCTTGATTACATCTGCTTCGTTATCTCCGATCGTGTCCTCCGGCGGCTTTTGCAGCGACAGCTCCCGCTCGATCTTTTGCAGTGCGAAATGGTATTCGTCATAAGTCACCTCTGACGTGGTGCGGCATCCGGTCAGCCTCATAAGATGTTCCTGCGCCTTGTCATTTCCGTATACCTGTTGCAGCCGTCGTGCGAACGCCTGACAGTCACGCTTAATCAGCTTGTCCGTGCCTGCGCGTTCCGCCTCGCCGGAATACTTCGTCTGATCTTCGCGCGCGCTGTCGTCGTTCCAGTATACGTCTGCGCCGACGCCGAGCATCTTAGCGGCGACCGAAATTGCATCCGTAAACGCCATCTTCCAGCATTCGTCCGAGACTTGCGGGCCGTTTCTGGTCTGTGAAACGAACTGGCTGCCGCCTGTCCCCGGGATAGCGGCCGACCATTCGCCGCCCATCTTGACAAACAGATTGATATTGCAGAACGCACACACAACGCCGTCGTGCGTTTCGAGCCACTGCTTTACAATTTCGGGCCTCCAGCCAATGCCACACGGTCCGAATTGCTCTGTCAGTGCCTTAATGCGCCACATCGGGTTGATGTCGGTAAAACCTTTCAGTTTTCCGGCCTGAATCTCTTTTTTTGCTGTTTGTGGTACTGTGCGCAGCGCGTTATATAGCGCCAGATTGTCATTCATTCTTCGTCCTCCTGTTCATATTCCCAAACTGCCGTTCTCACATCTTCGAGAAAGTTCTTGATCTCATCCGGGAACAGCCCCTCGTACTCCTCGAGGAACGCCCCCATGCGGATTTCCGCCTCGCGCATGTCGTACAGCCGGTTAATGCGCTCCTGATCGTCTCTCTCCGGCGGCTCGAGCGGCGGCTCAATGTTCAGCATCCTGCAACCCCTCCAGAACCTCCATGATTTCCTCTGTGGTGTATTTCTCGCCGACATCTCCCCACCACACATCACCCACCATGCAGTAACTCCTGCTGCTTACAATGTTGTCTCCGTCCCACTCGTGGATGTAAACTGCGCAGGCATAACCTTTGCCGCAGGGCGGCTTGAATTCAATGCACGCTCCCTCGTGATTGCTGCTAAACACCAGATCAAGCAGCTTGTGCATTGTCTCTCTGTCCATTGACTTTTTCTCCCTTTCGTGTTAGACTTTCCTTGAACATTTATCTTTGCCGCCGAAACGGGATTGCGCTCCCGCTCGGCGGTTTTCCCTTTATTTGACTTCTGTTACCTTTCCGCCGGACAGCGTGTAGAACGTATCTTCCTTGATGGTTTCGCCGTCCACCTTCACAGCCTGCACACCCAGAACATGATTTTCTTTGTCTCGCTCTGTAAGCACAAGCCAGCATCCACGCTTGCCGCTCGCCTTGCTTCCGTTTCCGGTAACGATAGCAATGCTTTCCTTCCCTTCGACAGTCGCTGCGCTCCAGTCGCCGGTGTTCGTCGCTGCGCTACGGTCGCCGGTGTTCGTCGCTGCGCTACGGTTGCCGGTGTTCGTCGCTGCACTACAGGTGCCGGTGTTCGTCGCTGCACTACAGGTGCCGGTGTTCGTCGCTGCGCTACGGTCGCCGGTGTTCGTCGCTTTCGCATTCTCGAAATCAGCTTTTTCGAGGATAAACTTCACGCCAGCCTTAACCAGTCCGGAAAGCCCGATTTCCGCGCCGATTTTGATTTTCTTTCCGACGCGCTTACTGTCGTTGTGCGTCTGCTCGTTTGCGTCGAGCTCGACCTCGCAGAACCGGCTATCTGCCGGATTGTAGTACCGCAGCACATCGAACGGAAACTCACAGGCGTGAAACCCCTCCTCGCAAATTTCCGCTCGCTCGGTTTCGTACTCCTTGCCGACTTCGTACTGAAAGCCCTTGCAGCGCAAGTCCTTGTCGAATCCCTTGAAGCATTTCATCACTCGACTTCCTCCCACTTGAACCGCCCCTTCGAGCTGTTCCTCCACTGTCCGATACCGCGCAGCGCGCCGTAATCCAGCCACTCGCGCACCGCTTTTTCGTGCGCGTCGTCCAGGCAGAGGATCGTCATTTCGCACGTCGTGCCCGCCGGGCATTCCTCACTGCTGCTGAGTGCGGTTCTCTCGCCCTGCGCGGTCTGCGCTCTCAGCGAACGCTGGCAGATCGTGATTGCGCCCGGGGTATCGAGGCGAATGCGGCGCGGCTCGACGAAGATCAGGCCGTCGATGACCTTCTTGTACGCCGTCAGCTTGCCGCTCTCGTTTACCGCCTTGCGCTTTTTGCCGGTCTCCGGGTCCTTGCCGCTGAGACGCGACAGCATGCCGCAGGCATCCTTGAAGAACCCCTTGATCTGGTAATCCCAGAGAAAAGGCGTGCCGTCCTCGTCCTTGGGGAACACGGTCGTGCCGCGCTCGATGATTGCGTCCTCACCGAGTGCCGCGACTTCCTCCGGCAGTGTTGCCGCGTCCGGGCTCTTCGAGCCGATGAACCGGCTGTAGATTTCCGGGTCTGCGGTTGCCGTGCCGAGAATGCCCTCGGTGAATGTCACGTGAATTTTCAGCTTTTTCATGATTTTTTGTCCTCCTGTTGTTTTTGCCGTTGCTAGTCATGGCTATGCCTTGCCGTCGCTATGCGTGCCACGCTTTGCCTTGCCATAGCTAAGCCAAGCAATGCTGTGCCCTCGCTCTGCTTCGCCATGCTTTGCCGTTGCTGAGCTGCTCAATGCTATGCTCTGCCATCGCTCGGCTGTTCACTACCTTGCTCTGCCGTTGCGTGTCTATGCCCTGCATTGCCTTGCAACGCTACGCCTTGCTCTGCCCTCGCAGTGCAGTGCTATGCTGCGCTTTGCCTCTGCTGCGCCTTGCATTGCCCTTGCGCAGTTAATCGCGTTTTGGCAGTACGCCGATTTTCTTAGCGCTTGCGTTCGGCTTTCTGCCGATCTTCTTCGAGTAAAGCGCCTCGCCGATCGTGCGTTTCTGCATCTCGCGGATTACGTTCCGCCGCTTGATGCCGTCGGTCATCGGCGCGTGTTCATCGGCAGTCGAGCCATGCGCTGAATGCGCTTGTTCAGCTCGTCCTTGAGAACGCGGTGGTAAAAGCCCCACCCGAACAGCAGCACGAGCTGCGCGAAGATGCAGGCTAATGCGCCAAAAAGTACCGGATTGATAACCATGATTTTCCTCCTCCTCGTGTGTGTGCGTCCTACTCTCTCGAACGTTAGTGAGAGAGAGTAGTTATTTATATTCTTGTATTATTGCTTTCTTCTTCTGTTGCCCTTTGTCTGCCCTCGGACTGCCCTTTGTTTGCCCTTTGTCTGCCCTCAGACGTTCCCGACGCGCCGCTTTGCGATGTCGCTTGCAACGTCGCCCAGGTAGTAAACCACCCGTCTTTCGCCGAGAACCCTCGGTGCACGAATAACCTTCTTTGCGGTATCTCTGTCGCTCAAACCGTACACTTTCATGCACTGTTCGAGCGTTAAAAGCACCGCGCCGCCGTACATCCGTATCAGGTCGTTTTTCACTTCCTGCCGCAGTTCCTTGTAGCTCCGTTCCTCCATGTTCTGCCCTCCTTTCGGTTTGCCCTTGGTTTGCCCTCGGTGTGCCCTTTGTTTGCCTTTTGTGTGCCCTCGGTCTGCCCTTGCGCGGCATTTCAACGCCTGTCTACGCTTTGCAATTCCGTTGCGAAGCAGTGCTATGCTATGCCGTTGCCGTGCTGCGCTCCGCAGAGCAGTTCCGTGCAATGCCCTTGCTGCGTCCTCTCCCTCGTGATAAACTGTCAGGGAAAGGAGGTGTTAAAATGACCAGTCTGCAAAGTGAAATTCAGTCCTTCAAAAATCGTTACTCTGTTCATGGGGATGAGCCTGTAACGAAAACCGAACTTGCTGAATTTGCACGTCGGCTTGCCGATCTTCTTAACGAGTTGGCGAAATAAGCCTCGCGCCCGCTTTCACTTCTCGATGGCGGGCGTTGCCTTTAGCACGCCCTCACGCGCCAGTGCATCGGAAAGCCGCTCTTTTGCGTCCAGATACTCCGCATACAGCCGTGCGATTTCGTTGTCCTCGTCCAGTCGGACGTACATATAGATTTCCTTCTCCATGTCCCTCACCCCCTCACGCGCTTTCGTTGTCGTCAATACCGAGCAGGTAATCGGACGTTACATGGAACATCCGCGTCATCTCGATCAGCTTGCTTGCCGGAATGTCAGTTCTGCCTGCCATCCACGACTTGAGCGTACTGTACGAGACGCCCAGCTTCTTTGCAAACATCGCCTTGTTCATGCCGTTTCGTGCTCGCTCTGCATCAATATTCGGGTACATTCTCGTCACCTCCGTTTTACCCGTTTCGGGTTAATCACTGTCTATACTATACACCCGGAACGGGTTAATGTCAATAGCCTTTTGAAAAATTTTAACCCGAGACGGGTAAAATTCTGTTGACAACCATATGCAGCGGATATATAATAGAGGCATGACAAGGAGGTGAACAAAATGGGCATCCCGGAACGGCTTGTCGAGGTTCGCGAAAAGCACGGCTACACACGAAAGCGCCTTGCAGAAGAGCTCGGCAAGCCCTATGCCACGATCACCAAATATGAAAACGGTGAACGCGAAGCCGGTTCTGAATATCTCAAACTTATAGCAGGGAAATTCCACGTCACTACCGACTATCTGTTGGCATAGAAAAAGAAACCTCCCCCGCCCCGGCGAAAGCCGAGACGAAGGAGGTAAGCGCAGACCAGATCAGAGCGCTTTTCGTTGCCGCCGGTATCATGCCGGACGGCGTAGACCTGACGGACGAGGATTTACGGTTTCTCCGTTCCGTTGCAAAAGCGGTCTCCGCTTGGTTTGAGCAGCGAGACCAGGGCAGTTAACACCTGCTCTGGCTCGTCGAACGTATTGAGATAGGCTGCGAGCTTTTCGTAATTTGGATATTTCGTTTCCATTTTGGGGTTCCTGCCTTTCTTAATTCTCTGGTTTTATGATACGCCTGCTTGTCGGGCGTATCAACCAAAACCGTCCGCAAGTTTCGACACAATAATACATCGAGCATCTGTTCGATGTAAGCTCCATTATAAGTGAAGCACAAAATGTGTCCGATTTATGGGACTTCCTGATTTTCGGGAAAAACGGCATCGTATATCTTTTTGAAGAACTGATCTGCGGCTTCCATGAAGTCGCAAAACCCGGCATCATACATAGCGAAATGATATCCGTTGTCCTCAGCGCTGGTCAGCGCTTCTTCGGCAAGCCGGATAAGCTTGCTGCGCTGATGCTTGGTAAGCGGTAATGTGTTGACGTAGTGGTAGAGCGCTGCAATTCTCTTACGAGTATCTTCATCGCGTTTAGCGAAGAGCAAGCAACATTCATCGTGCCTCATGGTTTTAGCTCCTTTCGAGTACGGAAATTTGTCTGGCAAAAAGAACCGCTCAATTCGAACGGTTCTCTTCTCCCAGAAGTCTGTTAATGAAATACTGCTGACCCTTGCCGGTCACTTTCGGCGTTTTGTTTACGCTGATATGGCCGTCGGAGTGCGTGACGCTGGTTTCCTTGACCTCGAACAAACCGAGCTCCATGCTGCGCTGTGTGGGCATGTTGTAATCCGTGCCCTGTCTGCGCACCAGATAGCCGTTATCGCGCATCCATGCAAACAGCCGCTTGCCGCCCATGTCAACGCCGTTCTGCTTGACGATCTTCGCGAGGTCGAAAATCAGAATGGACGTGTGCGACGCCGCGACGCTGTCCGCGAAAAGAACCTTGGGCGCGTCCTGCTCGATCTTCTCCGAGAGTGTGTGAATGCGCTTGTGTGCGATCTGCAAGGCGCGAGCCATGACTTTTTCCGGGCTGTTCCAGTCGCGTTCCAGCTGCAAGAAATACTGACGCGCCTGCTTGCCCTTGTCGTTGCGCTGAAGCATGCAAAGCTCCTTCGCCATGTCGATGGTGATCTCGGCATCCTGCGCCGGACGGCCGCCGGAACTTTCGGTCAAAAATGTCCGAAAGTCTTTTCCTTCTTCAAAGCCGTATTCGCACATGCGCGGGAACCAGTGGCGGAAATCCGCGCCGACTTCCAGAAAGTCGTGCAGTTCACGTGCCGATACAGTCGGCTGTTCGTTGTCGTAATTTACAGTAATGAGTTCGTTCATGATAACCTCGCTTTCCGTTAAGTGGAAAGGAGCGGCGGGAGCATACCCCGCCATGCATAACTCCAATGCCTGCCCCGTTTCGGGGTGAGCATGCTCTGCTGTAGCTACGAGTATAGTCTAACTGCCACTGTGCGAAATGTAAATTGACAGAACGACGGGGACGAAACAGGAAAAGCAGGATTTCGGAACGTTTTTGAGAATTGTTGATGTTTTGTTGAGGTCTATACCGGTAAAAAACGGCAAAAACCCGTAAAAAACCATAATTGACAAAGTAAGTATACAATCTCAAAAAGTGCACAAAAAAATTTAAAAAATGCCTGCCGGTGCGCTACCACCAAACAGGCATTTTTACAAGGCGAGACCTTGCACACACATTTTACCATAAGTAAAGGAAGGGTGCAAGGTGAAAGCAACCGATCTGCTCGACAAAGAGCGAGCGAAGTATTACCGTAAAGAATACGCTATATCATTCAGCATATTATTTCTGGTAATGTTGGTAATTGTGCTTGCGATACTGTTGTATATCGCGAACGACGAAAACGCACCTGCAAAGCAGAAATACGCAGAAGCAACTGAGACCATAAGTGAGCAGCAGTCGCAGATAGGCGATCTAAAAACGCAGATTTCAGACTTGCAGTCACAGCTTGACGCCGAAAAAGCCGCATACAACGAGCTGTCGAACGAGAAAAGTTCCGTTGAGGATCTGACGCAGCAGGCGTATGAAGAAGGCTGGCAGGATGCTTGTTGGGAAAACGGCATAGAGCCGGATACGGACGACATCGGCGGATACGACTATACCGCCCATTTGGACGATGGAGAGGACCCTGAAAGCCCCACCGCCTACATCACACCATCCGGCAAGCGTTACCACCTGTCGCAGTCCTGCGCCGGTGAAAACGCGATCCAGACCACAATAGCAGACGCTTCCGACAAGGGTTATACCCCTTGCGCAAAGTGCGCACAATAAGCAAAAAACCGCCCACCGGAGGGCAATCCGGCAGGCGGTTCGAGGGTAGTACATTTGAGGAACGTTACTACCCTCTTATTATACGACAAAATAGGAGGAAATTCAACAATGAAAAAGAATGCCGACGGTTATTACCGTGAGACCTTCACGTTCAAGGGCAAACGGTACGACGTAACCGCAAAGACAGAGCGCGAACTCTGGCGGAAAGTCGACGAGAAAAAGCGCCGCCTTGAAGAAGGTGTAGACGCGGTGAACGAGAACACGAGCGTTGATAAGTGGTTTTTCAAATACCTTGAAGCGTACAAAAAAGGCAACGTCTCCGACAAGACCTACCATCAGCTCGAGGCCTACGTCAAGAACTATATCTCTCCTGCAATCGGAAATCGTCGCTTAAAGGACGTGCAGACAATCCACTTGCAGATGATAATGAACGAGTGCGCCGGTAAATCGCAGTCGCAGGCTCGCAAGCTGCGCGACCTTATCCGGCAGGGCTTCAAGCAGGCGCGTATCTCGCGCGTAGTGGCTTTCGACCCGGCAGAGGGTATTGTTATGCCAAAGACCACAAACGGCACACATCGCGCGATTACAGAGGATGAACGCAAGCATATTTTCAGCGTAGCGCGCACGCACCGCGCCGGTCTCTGGGTTGTGTTCATGCTCTATACGGGAGCACGTCCAGAGGAAACCAGGAAAGCGCGATGGGAGGACATCGACTTCAAGGGGCACGTTATCGTGCTGCACAGCGCCAAGACAGACTATGGTGATCGTCGCGTTCCTTGCCCGTATCCGCTGTACAAGCGTCTGAAATGGGTGAAGCAGGACAGCGGCTATCTCTTCACGCAGCCGACTACCGGCCTGCCGCACACCGAAACGTCCATGAAACAGATGTGGCGCTCGTTTAAACAGGCGCTTGACCTCGACATGGGCGCGCAGATGGTACGCGGCGCGATCGACCCGGCGACGTCCGTCGTGGCTGACGATCTCACGCCGTACTGTCTGCGGCATACATACGCGACTGATTTGCAGTCCGCCGACGTGCCGATCAACGTTGCAAAGGATTTTCTGGGACACAAGTCAATTACCATGACGTCGCATATTTATACGCACCTCTCCGATGAAGCGTTCACGAACGCCTCGTTAAAGGTGCTCAGTTTTGCGACCGAGAGCAGGAAGAAAGCGCAGAAAAAAGTCGTCTCTATCCGTTGATTTTCACTCCCACACTTAGTCCCACATCCTGCACCCGTAAAAACCCCCCAAAAACCGCATTCACACAAAAACAAAAAAGCGCCGCTTCTCTTGCGACGCTGTAAAAAGTTCAAATAAACAGAGAAAAAGCTCCTAAACCACAACTGTTAGGAGCTTTTTCGTTTGGTGGAAGTTAACGGGCTCGAACCGCTGACCCTCTGCTTGTAAGGCAGAGGACTAAGCGTAAAATATAACGCTATATCTGACGATTTCGCTATCGTGTTTTAGGAACTCCCACATATGCTCCCACACTGCTTTGTTTATTGTAACACACTCCCACACTCACCGCAAGAAAGAAAGGGAGGGCAAACGCCCTCCCTTCTCTTATCCGCCGTACCCCGGAATAACCGTCCTCGGGTCAATGCTCTGTCCGTTTTTATGCACTCTCAAATGCAGATGAGGACCGGAGCTGTTGCCCGTCGAGCCGATCACGCCGACCTGCTGACCGGCACTTACCGTGTCGCCCTTCTTAACCGTAGCCTTCTGCAAGTGGCCATACAGCGAGGTGTAGCCGTCGCCGTGGTCTACCACAACATAGTTGCCGTAGCCGTTCTCATCGTAACCGACCTCAGTAACCTTGCCGCCGCCGATACTGTCCGCCGCCTGTCCGTTCACACTGCCGCCGATGTCGATACCGTCGTGCTGTTTGCTTCCCTTGCCCTTGTTCGTCGTAGGTGCACTTCTGCTGCCGTAGCCGCTCGTGATAACCGCGTCGGAAACCTTCGTCGGGTTGCTGAAACCAGTTGCGCGGTTGACGGAAATGCCGGTGCTTGAGCCCTTGTCCTCGGGCAGTTTGCCGCCGCCGGTGTAATGTCCGTCGATCTTTTTGTAGCCGAGCGCATGCATAACTGCCGCATACTCATTGTAGTTCGCCGTATTCTGGCTGACCACCTTTGCAACTGCCGCCAGCTTTGCACCGGATTTGCCCTTTTCATAGGTAACACCGCTTGCCGCAGACTTAATCTGCGCGTACTGTGCCGCGCTGATGCCGGCGCTTTCCACTTCTCCGATAGCGGCTTTCTCCTTTGTGCCGCCGTTTTCGCGTATCATGTCGAAAGTGTAGTTTGCCGGGTCTGCCTTAACCATCGAATAGAACTTGAACGTATCTTCAAGCGCCTGCCGCTTTTCGCCGGTATACCCCTTGGAATCGAGGTAATACGAAAACTCCGTAGCCTCCAACGCCGCGCGTCCCTTCTCGATGGTCTCTCCCTCCTTGGTGATCGCCTGCTTCTGAATCATCGCGTCCACATATTCCTCAGCCGTCACCTTGCCGCTGATCTCCTGGTACTTCTTCCACTGGCTGTCAGATGTACCCTTGATAAGCAGCGTGTGATACAGGCTGTTCTTCTCCTGCTCAGAAAGCGACTTGTCGCTCTTGATGGAGTTAAACGTCTGGTCTCGCGCTTCCCAGCTTTCCATGCTGTCGTTATAACTGTCCTCCATCTCCTTGTAGGCGTAGTAAAGACCCGGCTCAATGCCGCTGTCCTTGACGGTCTGAATCGTGCCCTCAAGCTCCTTGCCGTAGGTCTTGTTTGCCGCGACTGCCTTTGCGTACTTGTACACATCGGATACCGCCTCGATCTTCTCGTCGTTGGTCATGCCCTTGTACGCCTCGGATTTTGTCAGTTTGCCGAGCGCATCCAGTGCGATCTTGCCGCCCTCGCTTGTCAGCGCGGAATACTCCTGCGCAGTGAGGAACTTCTTTGTGCCGTCCTCAGTCTTGTAATACTTCTGCGGCTTGCTTGGCAATACAGAGTTGTCGCCGGTTGCCTGATACAGCTCCTTGAGCGCCTTTTCGGTCTGTGTGCTCTTTGCATCTGCCAGATAGCCCGGCGAGAGGAAGTTGTACGCTGCGCGCGCAAATACGTTGTCCGGTCCGTTCTTTTGCTCTCTGCCCCATACATCCGTATATGCAGGCTGGTTCTGCGACAGTCCCGGAATTTTGTTTGCCTGCCGCTGCAAGAACTTCTGCACGCTCGACGGAACAGGACTGTTCTTGTCCGCATAGATGGTTCTGCGCGTGTTGTCCACCGTCCGCGCAATCTGACCGAACAGCGTCGGCACGAACTGACCGCCAAAGTTGGTTGCAACGTTGCTTGCAATGCCAAACAGCGGATTGCTCTTGTTGTATGCCGCGCTCGTAACCGTCGAGCCAATGCCGGACAGCATCGTCATGTTGAGCATCGGGTCGAACATACGGCTGACCGTTGCCATTGCCTGATTGAAGGCCGTCTCCTCGTCGTCGTACTTCTGGTGCAGTGCTTCATACAGCTCGCCGCCCATCGCAAGCGGCACAACAGCCGGAGACGCCCAGTCAATGGTATACGACTTGCCGCCGATGTTGATTGCATACTCCTGCTGACCCATGCCCGCATCAAAGTTAGCTTCCTTGTCGTCGTCGCTCGAGCCTGCCGAGAAAATGCCCTGTGCTGCAAGGAACGCACCGAGCACTGCAATGCCCGAACCGGTAAGACCCTGTCCGATGTGGTCAATCATCTTGGTTGCGTCCATGTTGCCCTTCTTGACCTGCACCGCGTCATAGGTGATTGCTTTCAGCAGACCGACCGGCGACAGCTCAAACGAGCGCTTTGCAACGTTGATTGGCGTGCGCTTGAACGGCACAAGCGAGCCGATAATAACTTCTGTTGCCTTGTTCTTCTTTTCCAGTTGGCTGAGCGTGTCCGCCAGCTTAGACGCATCCTGAAACGTTGCGATCTTCGCGTCCTGAATCGCGTGCTGCCGCGCCTCGTTCAGCTGCGCTTCCGTCAGATTGTTTACGTCCCAGCCGCGCGCCGTCAGGAAGTTGCCCATGCTGTCAATGTAGGATTTCTTCTTAAAAACCTGATCTTCCGCGTCAAGCGCCCATGTGTTCGCGTCCATCACCTTTTGCAGTGGCTTCGGAAACAGTTTCTGCCGCTGCTTGATTTCGCTCATTTCGGTTTTGTAGGCATTGCCGCTGAGTTCCGCCTCGACGTTTGCATAGTCCGCCTTGGCAAACTGCTTCGCGGCCTTGCTCGTATGCAGCGCACGGGTTCGCTTTTCCTGTGGCAAAAACTTCTGTCCGACTGCCGAAACCTTGTGACTGGTATCGAGCGCCGCCGCAGAGGCTACGTTGCCCATAATGTTGCGGATATGTGTTCTCGGATTGCCGAGCATCGCAAAATAGCGCCATGCGTTCAGCCTGTCGCCTGCCGTCGCCGGTATCTGGCTCGCAATATCGTCATAAATCTTGTCTACGACCTGTTTCCGCGCGTCCTCATCTGGCGCATTCAAAAACTCCTGCATCAAATCCTCGTTCAGAGTGATGCCGTGCTGTTCTGCGACCTCTGCGCCGGGAACGCCATTCTTTGCCGCCTTCTTTTCTGCCTTCCTGTCGAGCTTGTCAAATCGCGACTGGTACTCCTGCTGAATTTTCTCGACAGCCTTCTGCAAGTAATATAGCTGGCCTTCCGGCGTGGTCTTTTTCAGCAGCTTGATAGCCTGCACTTCCTGACCGGCTCTTGTGCCCTCTGCCGCGATTTCTGCCGCCAGCCGCATAGCCGTCTGCGTGTCGCCGGATTTGACCGCCGCCGAATACATGGTTTCCGCAAGTACAATGTCGTCCTTGCTCGCCGTTCTGCGGCCGTCTGTTACGTCCTCCCACTGTTCCATTGCGCCCTGCCATCCCTTCTTGTTGATGGTTCTTACCGCATTGTTCAGTGCGCTTTTATCGGTTTTCACATTATAGGAAAATGTACCGTTTGCGACCTCCTGTTCAAAGGACGGAATCATTTCATCGGTGGTAATGCCGCTCTCCATAAAGGTTCTCGCGCCGCGGCGTACCCTGTCCTCCCCATTGGTACTCTTCGGCACATCCACCACCCTCGCCGGGTTCTCGCCCTCCGGGATAGCGCCGTAGTCGTTTACCATCTTGGAATACGGGTCAAAGCCGCTTTCCGCCGCGCCGACCGAGCTTTCCGCATTTACCCACGCCTTTTTCAGCGTCGGGTTAATGTCGTTCGCCCGTGCGGTCTGCTGTGCACCCAGAGCCGCGCCCTGTGCGTTTCCCTGCATCGGCTGAGTAATTTCAGGCTGAACGCTCTGCGCGTTCTCCTGCGCCGCCTGTGCCGCCGTGCGGAGCTTCGGGCGAATATCCCGCAGTGTCGGATTGCTCTGCACCGCGCCCTGCTGTACGCCCTGTGCCGCATTGAGGTCGAGCGGCTGTGCCGTGTTGTTGATCTCTGCCGGGGAGACAATCGCGTTCCGTCCCGCGTTCGTCTCGCGGATGTCCTCAGTGCGTGCACGAGTGCCGTTCATTACCTTGAGGCCTTCCGGTGTGATCTCCGCGCTGACCGCATCGTCTCCGATGGCATCATACGCAGCCTGAATCTGCTGTGCTTCCGACCATTCCCGCGCAAGCTCGGGCGATACCCAGTTGCCGCCGCCTGCACGCAGATCGTGCTGAATAAACTCACGTGCAATGTCGGCCGCGTCCGACTTCCTCGGTGCACGCCCATATTTCTTGTAGAACTGGCTGTACCAATCCTCGTTATTGCTTGCGCGGTATCCTGTTCCGTCTCCGTTCTGAATGATAGAAACGCCCTGCTTCTTGTAGTCCTTCACGTACTGTTCCGCAGCTTCGAGCGCCGCGCCCATCTTCTTTTCCGCCGGGTCTACAAGTGCCTCGATATACGTCTTGATCGGAACGCCGGTCTCGTTGGAGTTGTCGATGAGCAGCTTTGCCCACTCCATTTCCCCGCGGTAAAGTCCGCCGTTGGTCTCGTATTCGTCCATCAGCGGGATGGTTCTCGTCTCGCCGCGCGCCGCGATCCTGGTCTTGGTGCTGCGTCCCTCCGGCAGATACCCAGTCGGAAGGCTCTGCGCCACCTGTCCGTTCGGACCTGCATACAGTACGTTTCCGCTGTTCTGCGACGCTGTGAAATCGCCGCGCATATTGCCGTACAGCACATCCGGGGTCTGAACATCATTGAATGCACGCAGATTGTTCGCCACACCGCCGTTTTCGTTCGCATACAGCGTGTTTGCCGTGCGCGTGCTGCCCTCAGGGAGTGCAAACCGCTGACCGTTCGGCAGTGCATAGACCGGGTCTACCATATCGCGGTTCGCTTCCTCGGGAGAGGTGTAGACCGTGTTCGTATCCGTGCCGTATCGGTAGTCTGCAAGGCGGTTTGCCGCACCGCTTGCGCCCTGCATGAGCGCCGACATGGCGATACCGCCCTTTGCGCTGTCGAGCAGCTCCTTTGCCGTCGCGTTCTGCGCGTTCGGGTTGTAAGTTGCCCGCTTGAGATAGGGATTGATAAACGTGCTCGCCGCTTCCTCTGCGCCCTCGCCCAGAATATCTGCCGCGCGTCCGAGAATGCCGTTTCCGGTCTTGATAACGCCCTCGCCCATGCCCGGAATGCCGCTGAACATCTTTTCCGTGCCAAGTTCGGTAAGACCCGCGCCCGTGCCGTAAAGCATCGCCTGGTCGAGCGTCGCGCCCTCCCTCTGCGCTTCATTTACGCCGCTTTTCGCACTGTCCCCGTAGATCATCGCAAGGCTTGCGCCCGGCAGCGCCATGTTCGCCGCAATGCCCGGCGCCATGCGTGCCGCCGAGCCTGCAAACTCCTGCCCCTTTTTCGCCATGCCGACAGGCTGCGCCCATTCATTTAACGCCTGCAAGGCCTTGTCCGAGAGACTGCCCTCTAACGTTTTCTGCGCCGTGTCCTTGAGGAACTGACCTGCTTTATCCTTGCCGATAAAGTCGAGGAAATCGCCTGCCGCCTTGTTCATCGTGCCGGAAACATAGCGCCCCGCATTCTCCACCGCGCCCGTTGCATTCAGCAGCATGTTTGCCGCGCCGCTTCCCAACGACTTGGCCGCGCTCATCTTGCCCAGTGCGTTGCTTTCGTCGTTCAGGCGCTTGTACAGCTGATAGATTGCCTGCGCCTGCTTTTTCTCGTCTGCCGACATTTTATCATACTGTGCGCTGCCGTTAATGCCTGCAATCGCAAGTTTCGGATGAGTTGCGAGGTGAGCGATAGCCGCCGCCTTGTCCGCCGTGTTCCGCCCCTGCACGTCCATGTTAATGAGGTATGGGTACTGCTTCTGCATGCGCTCGATTTCGCTGTCGAGCTCGTCTACGCGCTGCTGACGCTGTGCCTGAGAGGTTGCCGCGCGGTTGAGCGCCGCGCCGCGGGCGATCTTGACAACAGGCATGGAAACGTTGGTCGTGCCGCCTGCCTTGGGGAGATAGGTTGCGCCGGTCTTGTCCCGATACGTCATGCCGAAGCTCTTGCGAATCTGGTTGTTCGCCTCGTGCAGGCGGTTCCGTTCTGCCTCGTCCGTGGTGTTGTGCCACATGAGCGAGTTTGCGTTTAAGGTGTCAATCGCCTTCTGCCGTTCTTCCTTCTCGTTCCACGTTTTGCCCGTCTTGCGTGCCGTGCCGCCGCTCATCGTGCCGCTCGTGCGCTTTGCCGCGTTCGCCCTCGGCAGCGTGTTCGTTTTCGCCGGAGCGGAGATCGTACCCGTGCTTTTCAGCGTTCCGTTGTTTTTCGCGGTCTGCAAGGCGTGCCGTGCGTTGTTCTGCCGTGCCGTGTCCCGTCTCTGCTGTCTGCCCTCGCGCGTAATGCCGACCGTGTCGCCGAGGCTGCGGACGCTCTGCCGATAGGGACGCGCCGAGTTTACTTTGTCCGCCTGCTTTACGTTCCGGTTCGTTACCGTGCTCTTGCCGCCGGTAGAGCGGCTGACTGTATTATTTCGGTTCTGCGTGCCGCTTGTTTTCTTGGTTGTGGTGGTTTTCTTCGTCGAGCCGCCGAGGTAGTTCGACGCGGGTTTCGACTGCTTCGAAGCGTTCTTCGCGTTCCGCCGTGCCTGCTCAAGCTGCTTCTTGCGTCCCTCGCTCAGCTGATATTTTTTATCTTTGCTTGCCATATTACGCCTCCGGTAAAAGTAAGGTAGGGGCGGTTTGCCCGCCCCTTATGCCGTTTAGTAATAATTCGAGTTGTAAGTACCCGCGCCGTATACCGAGCCGACCGGAATGCCGAGCACTGCCGCAATCTGCGCCGTCGCGCCGCGGTTGCCCATGCCCTCCCAGAGTTTCAGGTAGTAATCGCGCATTGCGTTCTCCTGATCGGTCTTTGCGCTCTGCTCATACTGCGACTGCTGCATATCCTGTGCACGCTTGTTGTACGCGATATTTGCAAGCGTCTGCTGTGCGTCGAGCGTCGAGTTCACGCCGAAATTGCCGGTTGCGTTGCCGTAGTTGTATAGGTTGCTGATGACGTTCTGCTTTGCCGCCTCCTGCTGTGCCAGAATGCTTTGACGCTGCTGATACAGGCTGTTTGCAAGGTCTGCCATGCTCTGTGCCGCCTGCGTCGAGTTGCCCGCCAGTGCGCTTGCGCGGTTATTCTCCACGCTCTGGATTGCGTTTGCACGTGCAAGCTCGTTCTGGTTGTATGCGCTGTTGTAGGCGTTGTTCTGTGCCACCAGTGCGCTTTCCGACGCGCCCTGACCGGAAATGCCTGCCGCCGCAAGCTGACTCGGAAGGTCACGCTGTGCCGTGCGGTAGTTGATATACGCCTGCCGCGCCGCCTCGTCGTAGCCCTGGTTGAGAGACGGGAGCATCGCGGAATACTGCTGATTGATCTGGTTTGCCATCTGGTCGTAGTACGCCTGCTGCTGCTGCTTGATTTGCTCCTGCCGGTCAAGCTCTGCCTGATACTGCTGCTCGATTGCCTTCATGTTGTTGATGTAGGTCTGTGCGTTCTTCGCCGTCGCGTCGTTGGAAAACTGGTCGAGCTTGCCGCCGTTCAGCGCGATCTTGGTTTCGCGGTCATTGAGCGACTGCTGTACATCCTGCCAGTTTGCACCGCTTGCCATCTGGTCTGCAAGCACGGTCGAATAGTCGACGTTGTTGTATTTGTCCTTTGCCTGCTGCATCGCATTCAGTCCCGTGCTCAGTGCGCCGCCGAGCATGTTTCCGACGGTATTTGCCACACCGTTTGCCGCCGTCGGTGCTTTCCACGTGCCGGTCTTGCTGTCGTAGCTGTAGCCATGACCCGTATAAAGCGCACGGTTCTTTGCCTCGAGGTTCTTTCTCGTTGCCGCATCCGCAGTATGCCATGCCTGCGAGTTGGCCTGTGCCTGCTTGAGCCAGTCCGGCGTGCTGACTGCCGAGGACGCGGAAGAACCGCCGGAGGAAGAACCGCCGGAGTACGAGCCGCCAGAGGACGAGGCTGTCGGCGCACTCCACGTGCCCGTCTTGCTGTTGTAGGTGTAGCCGTGGTCAGAGTACAGCTTCCGGTTTGCCTGCTCGAGGTTCTTTTTCGTTGCCGCGTCTGCCGTGTGCCATGCGCTCGAATTTGCCTTTGCCTGATCGAGCCACGACGAGGAAGAACCTGACGAGCTCGACGAAGATCCCCGCTTAGACGAGGACGAAGAACTCGAGCTGTTCTTCTTTTTGGCCGCCGCCGCAGCAGCAGCGGTTGCCGTGGTTGCGGCCTTGATAGCCGCGCCCCAGATACTCATACATATCTCTCCTTTTGGGTAAAATAAAAGCAGGCGTTTCCGCCTGCTTTCCTGTTAAGTTAGTGTCTCACGACGTTTTCATAGTACGCGCCGAGCTTGTCCTCTACCGCGTCCCTGTCGCACAGCCAGAACGACTTTGCCATATCCGCGTAAAATTCCTCGTTGCCCACGCCGTGCTTTTCTGCAACCTCGCTGAGGTCACTGTACACCGCGTTCATTGCCACCCAGAATTTCACCGGATTGCATCGCAGCCCGTGCCGCTCCATGATTGCGCTGGTCTGCTCCATCGTCCAGTGTTCGCCGGTCGAGCCGTCCGCGTTCTTCATGCCGCGCACCCACTTTTCCGCCATCTGACGGTTGAGCTTTGCGCCGCCGCCGCGTGCATAACCCTGCATTTTCTCTGTTCCGTGCGTCTTGTCCCCCACATAAGAGGTATCGCCGTCACGGAAGCCGATTTGACGCATTTCCGGGTACTCGTCGTACTCCGGCCATTCCGCGCTGCTTCTCGGTGCAAACCGGCCGTTCGAGTACCGACGCATCTCCGGCTCTCTGCCGTGAATGCGCTCGTCGTAGTAGCTGAGCGGTTCGTCGTAGCCGTAGGGCTCGATATAACGGCTGCGCGGCATATCATACCGCACGCCGTAGTGCTCCCGGCCTTCAAAATCGCTTCTTCTGTTCCGCTGCATCAGCAGCATCATTGTTCCCCTTCTCATACTGTCACCGCCGTTCCGTTAATCGAGCGCAGCGCGTCAGAGTGCGAGCAGCAGGAATTTCCGAGCATTCGGAAACTGCCGCCGGTTGCCGAAGTGACCACCCGGCAAAGGTACTTGTGCCGCGTGTCGAGGGTGAACACGGTAGCCGCCGCGCCGTTGCATTTTAAGAGCGGATACGTTACCGTGCCGTCGCCGATCGTGATGACCACCGGCGCGCCGATGATCGTTGTTGACGGGATGTTCTGCGCGATGACGATACCGTATACGCAGCCGTTCTGGTAATCTCCCGCCGGGATATTTACCGTCAGTACGCCGCTTGCGTAGGTCACGCTCTGTGAGATACGCAGGTTCGGACAAAGTTTCTGTACAGGCTTGCAAGCCATAACTATTCCCTCCTGTCAAAGGCAGGGGGATTGCTCCCCCTCCTGAATATCGTATCTCAGCAGCCGCAAGCGTTGCAGCCGCAGCCGGAAAAACGCAGAGCGTTTACAAGGTAATTGTTCTGTGCCTCCTGCGAAGCCGCGAACTTCAAGGCCTGATTCTCGTTCTGGAGCGCCGCGATCTTCTCCTGCTGACGGGTGTTCTCCATCTGGTCGAGGCGTGCGATAATGCGGTCGGTGTCGTTGTGCGCCGTCTGGATAATGTCGCGTGCGTTGGTAGCGGCATTGTAGTTGATGTCGCAGAAACCGCGTTCCATCTGTCTCTGGGTGTCGCAGCAGCAGCCGGACATCTGCGTGCCGAGTGCCGTCAGACCGGCGGTCACGCCGTTAAAACCGGTGTTCATGTTCTGAACCGTGTTGTTTGCAAGCTGTGCCGTCTGGTAGCCGAGCTGACAAATCGCGTTGTCTACGCCGTGGAAGCCGTTAGACACATTGTTGCCGAGCGTGTTGAAGCCGGTGAGCATGCCGTTGTTCGTGCTGTAAAAGCCGTCGCACAGGCCGTTCTGAATGCCGAGAACGGAACGAGACAGGTTGTTGAAGTTGAACTCGCTGCACAGGTCGCTGCGCGTTACCGCGCCCTGATAGCCCGCGCCGTTGTTGCCGCCGAAGCCCCAGCCGTTGCCGCCGAAGATCAGCGCGATGATCAGAAACGCAAAAATCCACGAGCCGTTGCCGCCCCACATGCCGTCATTGCCGCCGCCGTTGTTGTTGTCCTGCCCCAGTGCATAACCCAGAGCCATCGAATCGTCACTCATAGTGTAATTCTCCTTTTCAGTTATATTTGATCGGAACCGTACGCTTTCCGAACATGACAAATTCATGCCGGATTTTTCTTCAAGATTCCGTAACTGAAAAGGGAACCGTAAAAAATCGTCTGTTTTTTTACAGTTTCGTATTTACTTGATCTTCATGCCGAACTGCTGCGCAAACTGATCGAGGTCGATTCCCCGTTCTTTCGCAATGTTCATTGCCATCTGCCGCAGCGCGTCCGGACTTTTCCCCTGTATGCTCTGCATCAGCTGACCGACCATCGGATTATTCCCTGTCATCTGATTCAGCATCGTCATAGGGTTTCCGCCGTTCCGCATCAGCTGCAAAACCTGCATCATCGGGTTATTCATTCTTTGCACCTCCCAGTTGGTCGCACAGGGCGTTAAATCGCCGTGTCAGCTCGTCAAACTCGCCTCGCGGAACATAATCCGTCTGCACCTTCGGCGCGTCCTGCACGCGGCTGTATGCCGCGAAATCCGCGCAGCCGGTTTGCAGATTGAGCTGCTTGGTGTAAATGTAGCCGTGCGATAAGTCCGGCATGATGGTCAGCGCACCGGAAAAATCCGTCTGCACCGCCCGCGCCTCCTCGATACTCGCCACGGGACGCACTATATGCTGTGGGTACTGCGACTGCTGCGCTACTTGTTGTGGATATTGCTGTTGATACTGTGGATAAAACTGCTGATATGCCATGATTTATCCCTCCCTGTGCTTATATTATACGTCGCAGAGAGGGTATAAACCTGTCATAAAACTTTCACGATTTTGCGCTTGATGTTCCGGAGCCTTCGATAAACTGTTGCCTCGCTCAGGTGCAGGCTCATTGAGATTTCAACGACAGAACGCGCCGCGACCCGCAGGTCGAAAACAGCGCGTTCTTCGTCTGTAAAATTGCATTCCTCGCAGAGTTTAACGCACTCCGCCTTTGTCAAATCTTTTTTTAGGTTCATAGCGGCGCCCCTTTGTCAGAGTGTCACCGCCATATCTTACCCCGCTTAATCCGGTTTAACCGTACAGATGTGCACGGTCGTTGATAACCAGCACACGCATCAGGTCTTCGGTAAGACCCAGCCTGCCGTTTTCGTCGCCCTGCAAAAAGCCCTTGTTCACAAGCCGCTGCACCGTGTTCTGCGCCCATGCCGGGCAGTCCTGCACGCGGTTATAAACCTTTGCGTTTGCCTTTTTGATTTCTTCCTGCGCAATTTTGCGCGTCTGTGTTTCCGTCATATCTTCTGCCTCCAACATTTTCAGGAAATTTTCCCACTGCTTCGGATTGCGCACCCACGGCTCGGGGCATTCTTTGTGCGTCACATCATAGTGACGGCACACACGCGACACCGGCACGTGATGCCGCGCCATCAGATACCGCACAAGCTCCGCCGCGTTCCGTACCGTTTCGTCCGGGATAACGTACACGCCGTTGCGGATAACGCTGCACATCTCAATGCCGATGCTGTTTGCGTTCCGGCAGTCGTTGTAGTAACTGCCGCCGCGTTCCCTGCCGCAATGCCATGCCGTGTCGCTGTCCTTTACGCTCTGGTAAATCTCGTTCGGGTCTACAAAGTAGTGTGCGCTTGCCCGCAGATTGGCGTTGTTCGCGAAGTAATCCGCGTTGTTCTTTGCCGTATCGCCGTTGTTCGCGGTAAAGTGCAGGCAAATCCAGTTGATCGGGAACTCTCTGCCCTTGCGATAGTTACTGGGATTACAGCCCTTAAAAGTGATTTTCATTTTTCCTCATCTCCGATTTTGTCCACTGCGTCCTTTGCGGCGGAAAGTGCCTTTTGCAGCCACGCCGGGACGGGTGCGCCGAGGGAAACCGCGTTCTCAACGATACTGCCGAGTTCCGTCAGCGTGTACCAGACTACTACCAGAGGGCACAGCAGAACCGTATATTCAAATGGAAGCGTCACGCCCGGCAGATGGTCACAAACCATACCGATCAGCAAATCCGCGCCGCCTGCGACTGCAACCACTACGATGGAACCGACCTTGTGAAAAATGCCGTCCCTTGCCGCCTTGCTCGACCATTTCCCTTTCTGCATTGCCGCCGCCGTGCCCGTCAGGTAGTCCGCCGCCATTGCGACAACAAACAGCACCACAAGCCAGCCGAACCACCCCCACAGGGCGGTAAGGACGGCAATACAAGCGGTAACAGCCGCCTTAAAATTGTTTACATTATCCATGCTTTTCTCTCTTTCTGTTGAACTTCTGCGTGAGATACAGCTCCGTAATCCTGTATTTGCGCACCGCCTCGCGGATTTCTGCAAAGTCCTCACGCTGTCTGATGTGCTTCGGAAAAAACTCATCGACGATCATGTTCGGTGCAGCGGTGTTTTCTGCGCCCTTCATGTTACACCTCCTGCTTCAGCATTTCGGTCAGCGTGTTGTACTCGCTTTCGGTGAGCTTGCCTGCTGCAAAAAAGATGTCGATCTTGTCTGCAAGGCCGTCGGTATGGTTCTTCTCGATCATGCGCTTCAAAGTACGAAATAACATTGTGTTTGCTCCTTTCATTCATTGAGACCCAGTTCAAGCAGGGTTAACCTGTATTCGTGGTCTACCATCATAGCGTTTGTGTCGTCCTCTGCGGTTGGCTCGGGTTTAGGTAACGCCGCCTTATCCGCCTCGATTTCCTCGGCAGTGCGCTCTACCACCTTGCCGTCTACGAGCTTATAGCGCAGAACCGCGCCGTCGTATAACGGCTTTGACAGATAATGGCTCTGCGCGAGCGCGTATTTGTCTCCATTACCTTCATCAATTTTCGTCCATCCGGTAAGATCTGCCGGGAGGGAATACTCTCCCTCGAGCCGCAAAACACAACTTTCGCTGTCCAGAAGGACGTATACACGGGATTTAGGGGTTTGCATTCAGTTCCTCCTTTCTTTCCGGGAGCTTGTACCATTTGTAGCAGTCCGCGAATGGGATATCGTACCCCTCGTCTGTGATAAACAGTCCCTCGTCAGGATAGCAGTCTGCAACACTCCATAAGAGGTAGCCGTACTCGCTACAAGTAGCGACAAGGTATTCGCCGTCGTGAGGTGGGTTAGTCATGGTGTCATCTCCTTATAGGTCGGCGGAGAGGATTATGCGCGTGTCAGCACCTGCATAAATCAGATAAGCGTCCTTGTCGAACGTCCCGCCATCATTACGCTCGAAGAAAAGTGTTACACCCTGAGGAGACAGTGTATCGCCGGAAGTGAATTTCACACCGTGGAAGTCTGGAATTACGGAAAAAAAACCGTTAACCGAAATGCTGGGTGCTGTGCGGAATGGGTTATCGATAGGAATAAAACCCTCTAACGCAGTCGCTTCGCGGCGAACTGCGTTGCAGAACGGTTGATTGACTGTTCCGCCGATAACCCTGCAATACCTCTGACACCTCCGCAGCTGCTCCCCGTAATCGGGGATTTCGTTAAGAACCCACTTATCGCCCTCCTTGTGCGCAAGGGTCTGGGTGGAGCCGAGTTCGAGCTTGGCGGCGAGGATGTCGCAGCTCGAAGAATTCGGGTTGCCGCCTCTAAAAAGATGAAATGTCTCGTCGCTGTCTGTCCAATTCTGCAGAAGCTTAAGCTGTGTGCGTAGATGATCGGCATCTATATCGTGCTCAATCTGCCCCTTGTATGCTGTAGA
>ENA-ORCP01000270-ORCP01000270.1-human-gut-metagenome-genome-assembly--contig:-NODE-270-length-45920-cov-5.693127_pt1 | contig 45920 bp, 53 predicted proteins | sample MGYA00242990_ERZ507991 | MGnify/ENA primary metagenome ERZ507991 (study PRJEB26167, sample SAMN06115496) | human gut metagenome | host: Homo sapiens | place: China:Henan | collected 2015-05-07 | study... | reverse complement strand
CTTTGCTTCTAAAAAATAATTTTTTTGTATCAAAGCCACAGCCTCGTCAGCACGAAGCCGGGGATAAATCCGGCCATGAACAGCCCGGCGATGGATGTATTTGCCACGACGCCGTAAATGATCATCGGGTTGCTCGGCGGGATCAGGATGCCGAGCGTGCCGCCCGTGGCGGAGACGGCCGCGGCGTCGTCCTTACGGTATCCGGCGGCGATCATGCCGGGGATCATGATGCTGCCGATGGCGGCTGTGGTGGCGGGGCCGGAGCCGCTGAGCGCCGCGAAGATCATGCAGGCAAGGATAGTCACCATGGCGAGGCCGCCGCGGATGTTGCCCACCGCCTTCTTGGCGACTTCAATGATTTCACCGGTGATCCCGGCGGGCTCCATGAGGAACCCGGCCATTACGAAACCGATGGTGGCGATGAGCGGGAACTGGTCCATGCCGGTGTACAGGTTCTGAGGGATGAACTCCATCGGGAACGGCATCCCGATCATCGAGATGATGGAGGCTAGACCGATTACCCCAAACAGGGGCAAGCCAAGCAGCATGAAGACGACGAAGGATATGACGAGCAACATGGGTTAGTCCTCCCGGCTTTCGAACTCAAGCGTGTTGTTCCGGATATCGCGGTACAAGCCCTGAAGCGTCCGAAAGATGGTGAGGGCCATGCTGATCGGAATGATGAGATACGCGTACATGACGTTGATCTCGAGGGCGGCGGAAACCTGCTTGAACCGGATCATATTCTCAAGCATACCAAGGCTGTAATAGAAAACCAGGGCGCAGAATACGGTGAACGTGAGCTCGGAAACGACGTACAGGATCCTGACCAGCTGCGGGAAACGCTTCTTCAGCACATCCATGAACATAAGGATGCGCAGCTGCTCCTTGTGCTTCACGGCGATGGCGACGCCGATATAGGATGACCACACGAACAGATAGCGGCACAGCTCCTCCATCCACGAGAACGACTTGCCGAGCAGGAAGCGCGAAAACACTTCCATGCCGAGCAACAGGACGAGCAAAGCCAACATGACGGAAACACAAAACTCTTCAGCCCAATCATCGAGCCAGCGCAATATTCCTGACATGGCTTCTCCAATAAACGGATTCCGTTTGAAGAATGTGGGGAAGGCACCGTCTTCGGATCACTGGAAGGAGGGTACGAGAGAAGACTCAGGGCGCAATCCGGGATTCCCGGCAAACATCCCTGCCCTGCCATGACGAAAGATGGCATGGAGGAGAAAATGCCGCAGGATACCCGCCGCAATCCTTTCGGACCGGGCCCGCTCCTTCAATGACCGAAGCGTGGGAGACAGAGACGGATCAGGAAAAACACAAGCCGGACGGGGGAGCGAGAGGAAGGGGCAACATTCCTCTGATGTCCGAGAGATGGGGTACGAGGAGGGACTCGGAAAAACGCGTCCGCAGAACCTTCGTACACAGAGGGAAGAGAAGCAGAAGAAAAACGACAAGCCGCATATTCGGCAACTTGTTGGGTACGGCCTCCGTTGCGGACAGGACAGCCTTGCCTTCTCCAATGAGCTGTTCGGCGGCTTCCTGATGCATGGGGAAGAAACTGGACGTATCACGAATCATGAAGTTCGTGATGCTGATGTCAGGAATGGTGATCTGCTTCGCCTGAATCATCCACGGGCCGTACAGAAGCATCAGCAACAGCAAGATGCCCCAGCACCCGAAGATAAAAAAGCGAATGTATCGCAATACCTGACTCTGCATACGATCTCTTCCCTTTGATTTGAATCCAATCTATAGCCTGCTGTTTTTTCTGTCAATATAATTGTGATTTAAAGAACGTTTTCTTTTCCATTTTCCATCGAAAAACAACGACCCCGTGCCATTCATAACGTATTTCCCCTTACTCTCCCGATACCGTCCATCTGCTGCAATGCGCTATCCTCCTCTTTCCAAAGAGGTTCTAAAAATCTTCTGCCATCACCAATGGCCTCTGAACAGTTCCGATACAATGTCGACAAAGGAAAAAACTGCCTCCGCATCCTTTTTTCCAAACGAAAAACGCCGGGGAAAGCTCCCCGGCGCCCTTCATTGCCTTAGAGGGGCCATGCCTAGAACAGCACTCCGCCCAACACGACGGTCACAACCGCAATCGCTATCCACGACAGCAGGATAACCAGGGGTGCCGTCTTCCAGATGCTTCCCGAATCCGACCACTCGTTGCCGTGCAGGAGCGCGGCGCTGGCGCTGGCGGCGGGCGTCAGGAAGGCGAGGTGTACGCCCATGACGACCATGATGAGCGGCAGCTCGGGGGCCACGTTCATGCTTGAACAATAGCTGAAGATGACGGGCATGAGGGCCACGCCGACGGCGCCGTTGTTCATGACCTGCGTGAGCGCGGTGGCCACAAAGCCGATGAACAGCGCGAACACGACTGGAGAACTGCCGCCGAAAATCGGCTCGACGATCATCATGAGGAAGTTCGTGATCCCGCTCTCCTGCGCGGCCATGGCCCCGGAAAGCGGCTGCACCACGGCGAGCAGGAGGATGATGCCCCACGCGACCCCGGAGTCGATCATGGCCTTGAACTTCAGCAAAGGCTTGCCGTCCACCTTGAGGAAACACATCACGGTGACGAGGAACACGCAGATCCCCGTGTTGCCGATGGACTTCAGGAATTTGGAAATGAACAGGTCGGCGGGCAGGAAGTTCGGGAGCAGCAGCAGGGCGACCAGCGCGAAGAGGAAACAGAGGATGAGCTTCTGCACCTTGCTCAGCTTGAGCGCGCCGTCGGTGTCCAGCTTGCTCGCGTCCAGCTTCTTGAGCTTTTCCATGTCCGGCTTGAACACGTACTTGCCGAGCGCGATGAACAGGAGCGAGCACAGCACACAGGAACAGGCCGCTATGAGCATGTACTTGGCGTAGTCGATCCCCACGCCGGACATGGTCTCGTAGGCGCTGAACACGGTGAGGGCCGCCTGCTTGAAGGGGATCAGGGACATACCCACCTGCGACGCGAAGACGATGCCGAACACCATCATGGTCGGATAGCCGTCCCCTTTCTTGTAGCCGCATACGTCACAGATCCCGTACAGGATGCTCCAGCCGATGATGGCGGCGGGCGAAGCGCTGGTCAATCCGCCGAGGATGAACATGGAGGCCAGGAACGTAAAGGTGAATACCCACGGCCTGCCCGCAACGAACTTCCGGGTGATGAACCACAAGGAGATGAACCGCGACAGGCCATAATGGTTGATGGTCGCGCAGAACACGAAGATGAAGAACATCATCACCACGATGGGATCGCCGAAGCTGCGGTTGAGCAGCGCTACGGGCTTCATGCCGCCCACCAGCATGAGCGCAAGCAATCCGGCCATGCTCGGCCAGACGATGTCGATAAAGATCCAGCCGTACAGCAGGCCGAGAAAAATCCCGATCAGCCTCATGCCGAGCGCCGTCAACGGCTCGACAGGCGGCAGTTGACCAAAGCCGAACATGATCAACAGGCAAAGAAAAGAATGCACATAATACATGGCATCGCCTTTTGCCGTCATCTGAGCATTCGCGGACATGGCGTCATCCTTCTTTCGATTCGGTTACATTCGATTCTGGAGAAACGGAGGCGGGAACCTCTCAGCGCACCGGTCTTCTCATGGAGAGGAGGCTCATCCCCGCTCGACACGATTCCCCGGCACGCCCCAGCATTTCCCGTGGGACAGGGGCTTCCCTCATGAGGAAAGCCCCCGCGTCCTCACACCTGCATCCGCAATGGGAACGAGAAGCCGATGGCCCCGCAGGGGCAGCTGGTACGGCAGTTGGCGCAATGCCAGCATTCGTCCCCAAAGGCCACTTCCGGACGATCCCGCTCCTCAAGATGCTTCAGCTCAAGCACATAGCCGGGGCAATCGTCCACGCACGTCCCGCACCCCTTGCAATGCCCGCAGTGCATACAGCGCGCAGCTTCGTCCCGCGCCTGTTCCGGCGTGTAGCCTTCGTTGATCTCCCGGAAGGACAGCCCTTCCCGGATGCCCTGACGCTGCGGTTCGGCCCGCCCGTACTGCGCCACCCCGTAGATTTCCTCAAAGGGCACCACATAGGGAGGCTGAGATGCGGCGAGACGGTCGCGCGCCTCGATCCGGCCTTCTTCATTGATGATATAGACTCTGGAGTTTTCCCCGGTCAGGTAGGCATGAACGCCGAAAGCGGCCCTGCGCCCTGCCCCGACGGCCCCTGCGATGGACGACGGCCCCGAAGACACGTCGCCCGCGGCAAACACACCCTCAAGCGACGTCTTCTGGGCGGCGTCCGCCACAATCCACTGGCGCGGAGTACACTCCGGCACTTCACCCTCAAAAAAACCGAGGTCCGTCTTCATGCCCACGGCGAAAATCACGGTGTCGCAGGCAAGGACATGCTCCCCACCGGGAACAGGGATGAGCGACAGGCGGCCCTGTTCGTCGAAACGGCATTCCTGCACATCGAAATAGTCCACACCGGAAACGCGATCGCCGTCCTTGCGGACGCCGGACATCGTACAGCTGTTATGGACATGGACACCTTCCCGGCGAGCCTGTTCCAGATCCTCTTCCGGGGCGCGCATGGCGCCTTCCGCCTCAAGGCACAGCACATGCACATCGGCCGCGCCGAGGCGCCGGGCCGTGAACGCACAGTCGAAGGCCACCCCTCCGCCGCCCATGATCACGACCGTCCTGCCCACGTCGGGACGCTGGCCGAGCGCGGCCTTGCGCAGGAATTCCACCGCTTTGAGGCCGCATTCCGCGTTGGGTATGGGCAAGGCGTTCTCTTTGGGCGTGCCGGTGGCGACGACAACGGCATCCGAGGAAGCACGCAGTTCCGCGAAAGAAATGTCCTTGCCCACGGTGACGTTGACACAGGCGCGTACACCCGTTTCCAGTATCCAGCCGATCTCGCGGTCAACCACGTCGCGGGGCAGACGGAAATCCGGGACGGCGTAGCGGGGAATCCCCCCAAGCACGGGGCCGGATTCGTACACGGTCACGTCATGCCCGAGGAGGGACAGGAAATAGGCCGCCGTCATCCCGGCGGGACCGCCGCCCACCACGGCGACATGCTTGCCCGTTTCCGGCGCGCGGGTGAAAGGTTCGATGCCCTTGGGGGCGTAATCGTAGGCGGCGCGTTCCAGCGCCCGCGTGTTCACGCAGCCTTCCAGACGATCCCGGTTGCACTTCGCCTGACAGAAGTGGGGGCACACCCGCCCGGTCACGCCGGGGAACGGGTTTCTGGCGCGCAGATAGCGCAACGCTTCACCAAAGCGCCCCTTTTCCACAAGGGACTGCATCTTCTGGATCGGGTTTCCCGCAGGACAGGACGCCTCGCAGGGAGACGTGCGGAACTGGTCCTTGAGGCTGTCGCCCATGACGATGGGCTGTTCGATTTCTCGGCTATATCTCGGGGGCATAAAAAACTCCTTGGCGCTCAGGGCGCATTCGACGACATCCGCGCATCGGCCTCCCCTGCGGGAGACGGCGCGCCATGAACCTTACAGAAGCGGGGCCTTGCCCCACTGATAGACCGGGCCATTCTCGCCGCGCATCAGCAGGAGCGGCTTCGCCATCTCGGGATTGATCTCGGGATAATCGGTCAGGCGGTAGACGCAGCGCCCCGACTCCTTGCGCTCCATGGTGGCCTGAATGGCCAGCTCGCATATGGTGAGCACATCCTTCGCCTCGTGGCAGCGCATGAGATCGCGCAGCGTATCGGCGTGCAGTCGGGAAGCCTGATCGGACAGGAAGCGGATCTTTTCCAGCGCGCGGGCCATGCCGGTCATGGAGCGGCGGAATCCCATGTAATAATTCATGACATTGCGGGCGGCCTCTTCCAGTTCCTTATAGGAAAGCGTCTCCTCGTTTCCGAGCGGCGCGAAGATTTCGTCACGCACGCGGGCGGCCAGAGCCTCGTCCACCGCGCCAGCCGCGGACATGCCGGACGCCTTCAATGCAGCCTGCCTGCCCGCCTCGAACCCGCCGCACATCGCGCCGGAACAGTAGAGGAAGATGCTGCCACAGAACAGGCCGGGCACGGACGTCTCAAACTGGTCGTTCACGGCGATGGTCCCGCCGAAGATCAGTTCGCCGATTTCCACTTCGAGAAGCTTGTGCTGGAAGTCGGTGCCGGTGCATTCCGCCCAGTCGCCGAACGTGGCCTTGTCGCCGGGCATCAGGATGTCCTGCAGCTCGCGAACCACGGCTTCGTCCACATGCCGCATATCCATATAGAAAGGCGGGCCGGACCCTTCGAGCTGTTCCTGGAAGGTGCCCTGAATCTGGTTGTTGCGCACGCCGTTTTCCCACATGGGGTCGTACTTGCCCATGAAACGCTCGCCGAGGGCGTTGATTTCGTGCGCGCCGGAGCTGTTGATCCCGTTCATGCCCGGACAGCCGTAGCCCTTGGGCAGCATGGTCGCGCGCTGGTAGGTATCCAGCTCCGTCACGGCTGCCCCGGCGTCGTAACCGAGCACAACACCCGCGCTGGTGTTGTAGGGATACATCCACACGTTGTAAGGATTGTGCGTGGAGTTGTCGGTGCCGCGCGTAGCGGAGCGGCCCTGCGCCGACACAACCGTCTTCGCACGGATGATGTAGAATTCTCCGGTACTCACGTTCCAGCCGAGCGCGCCGCAGGCCTTGCCGCCGTCCGTGAGGATCTTGACCGCCATCACGCGGTCGAGCACATCCACCCCGCTCTCCCGGACGATCCGCGCCATCACGCGCTTGATGGTCATGCCGTTGGCGATGTGCACCCACCACGTCCCCGGCTGCCCGAAGCCCTGCGTGCGGAGGTAGCGGCCGTCCGGCGTCCTGCCGAACTCGACGCCCGCCGCCTCCAGCTTTTCAAGCATGGGCCTCATGTGGGCGTACCAGCCGTTGCGCAGCATGGCTGGGGTCCAGCCGTTCAAAGGCTTGGCGTAGAACTTGATCAGATCCTCGGCGGCATCGTGCGCGACGCCTTCCTCATCGAGGACCGCCATATAGTGGTCATTCCCGCCGCCGATGCAGCCGGAGCTTTCCAACTTGCCCTTGTCCATGAGGAGGACGCGCAACCCCTGCTCGCGCGCGCCGAGAGCCGCGCCGCAGCCGGACGCACCGGAGCCGATGACGAGCACGTCCGTTTCGATGAGCGTACCGAGAGGATGAGTTGAGGTATTCATGGTTCCTTCCTGTTGTGAGGTTCGCTGCGGGGGCGGGCCGCGCCGAGGATCGGCGGCATCCCACGCCTCCTTTTGTGAAAAAAACATCATCAAAAACACTTGTATTGTCAAATCGAAAAAAAACACTTATCATTCGAAAAATTCATACAGTGAGGCCGCCATGATTGAAGAGCTGAACGGCGATTTTCTCCAATGGTTACGAGGCTTTTACTACGTCTCCCAAACGGGGAGCATCCGCCGGGCCGCCCAGATGATGAACAGGAACCCTTCGACCATCAGCTATCAGATCCGGTCGCTGGAAGAGGAACTCAACACCGTCCTCTTTGATCGCTACAAGAAAAGCCTCCGGATCACTCCAGAGGGTAAAAAACTTTTTGAATGGACTGTTTACACGTTTGAAACGTTGCGCGGACTCCGTTCAGAGGTCGGAACGCTGAGCGGAAAACTGCAAGGGACGGTCACGTTTTCCAGCAATTTGCCCTTTGCCGCACAAGTTGTCGGGATCATCTCCGGATTCCGGGAGCGGCACCCCGACGTCAACATCCGCATCAGGCGCGCCCTGACCTACGAAGTGGTTGACGACGTGGAAAGCTCCAAGGTGGACTTCGGCCTCACCGGAGTTACGGTTCTTCCCGATCACAGCGAACTGGAAGAACTTTTTCAAGCGCGTCCCCTGCTCATCGTCCACCGGGACAACACCTATCACCTTCCCAAGAAACCGAAACTCAGCGATTTGGAACGCCTGCCCTTCGTTTCGTTCCTCTCGGAACGAATGGACGACAGCGGCGAACCCTACTTTGAAAACATGGACGCAACCCTTTTCGTCAAAAACACCGTGCTCAGCGTCAACAACTACCACTTGATGCTGCGCTACGTCCTCCACGGCGTAGGGGCGGCGATCATGGATGAAATGTGCCTCAAGGCCAGCTCCTACGGGACGGACTGGCGGCCTCTCGTCAGCTATCCGCTGGACGAATTCCTCCCCACAGTCCGCTACGGCATCCTTGTCCGCAAACGCAAACACCTGAGCCCGCAAGCCAAAGGGCTCATCGAGAATATCCGTGAAGAGCTGGCAAAAACGAACCTGCCCGCGTAATCCCGTTCCTCTTCCTTTCTACCCGCACACAAAAAAAAGCCCCGAACATACGTCCGGGACTCCTTTTTAGAGAGTAACTAAACCTTGAAAGAGGTATAACCAGATAAAAACGGAAAACCTTCTCCCTGCCGGGACGAACTCCCTCCGCGCCGCCTCCCCATCAGTCGAAAGTCTTAGGAAAGGTGGGGGGCCGGGGGGAGGAAAACCCTTCTCCAGAAGGGTTTCCCTCCCCCCGGTTCCTTCAAAAACGCACTCACCCCACCGGGCGGGGATGCTTCAAGGCCGCCTGCGCGGCGGCAAGACGGGCGATGGGGATGCGGTACGGCGAGCAGCTTACCAAATCCAAACCGATTTCGTGGCAGAACTCAACGGAACTGGGGTCGCCGCCGTGTTCGCCGCAAATTCCGATCATCAGATCCGGCCGCGTCTTACGGCCTTCTTCCACCGCAATCCGCATCAAACGGCCCACTCCCTCGCGGTCGAGCACGGCAAAGGGGTTGTCCTTCAGGATATGCTGGTGAATATAGGCCGGGAGGAACTTGCCCTCGGCGTCGTCACGGCTGAACCCGAAGCATGTCTGCGTGAGGTCGTTGGTCCCAAAGCTGAAGAACTCCGCCGACTCCGCGATTTCCCCGGCCAGCAGGGCCGCGCGCGGCAGTTCGATCATGCTCCCGCACAGGTAGGTGAAGGAAACGCGGTGCAGCTCCATGCACTCCCTGGCGATCCGGTCGCACCGCCCCTTCAGGATCTCCATCTCCGCCTTGCTGATGGTCAGCGGAATCTCGATTTCCGGCAACACGGTGTACCCGTCCCGCGTCAGGCGGGACGCCGCGTTGAAGATGGCGTGCATCTGCATCTCGTAGACTTCGGGATAGGTGATCCCAAGGCGGCAGCCGCGATGCCCCATCATGGGGTTGGCCTCGTGCAGCTTGACCACCTGCGCGAGAAGGCGCTCCTTCTCTTCCAGAAGTTGCGGATTGTCCTTGCGTATCCGAAGCTCGGTCGTCTCGACCAGCAGCTTTTCCAAGCTCGGCAGGAATTCATGCAGCGGCGGATCCAACAACCGGATGCACACGGGCAAATCGTGCATTGCCTTGAGGATGCTGTAAAAATCGTTCTCCTGCATGATCCTGAGCGGCAAGAGCGCGCCCATGCGCTCCTCGGTGGTCGTCGCCAAAATCATCCTCTGGACGTAGGGAAGCCGTTCCTGCGCCATAAACATGTGCTCGGTACGGGTCAGGCCGATGCCCTGCGCACCGAACTTGCGGGACTTTTCCGCGTCTTCCGGCGTGTCCGCATTGGCCCGGACCTGTAACGTCCGCACCTCGTCCGCCCATTCCAGAATCGTCTGGTATTCCTTGGAAAGTTCCGGGTCCTTCAACGGCACGGCCCCCAAAATGACCTGCCCCGTGGTCCCGTCGATGGAAATAAGCTCACCCTTCCTGACGACTGTCGAACCGACCGTGAACAGCTGTTGCTCATAATCGACCTTGACGGCCTCGCAGCCGCACACGCACGGCTTGCCCATGCCCCGGGTCACGACCGCCGCGTGGCTGGTCATTCCGCCCCGGCTGGTCAGGATGCCCTGTGCCTGCACGATGCCGTGGATGTCGTCCGGCGTCGTCTCCACACGCACCAGAATCACCTTGGAGCCGATACGCCCCAAATGCTCGGCCTCGTTGGCGTCGAACACCACGGAGCCGAACGCCGCGCCCGGAGAGGCCGCCAATCCGGCGGCAAGCACCGTGAGGTCCGCAGAACTATCGATCTGTCGGTGCAGCACGTGGGCCAGATGCTCCGGATCGATGCGCAACAGGGCTTCCTTCTTGTCGATCAACCCCTCGCCCACCATGTCGTGCGCGATCTTGAGGGCCGCCTGCGCCGTACGCTTGCCGTTCCGGGTCTGGAGGATATACAGCTTGCCGCGCTCAATGGTCAGCTCAATGTCCTGCATGTCCCGGTAATGTCGCTCAAGCTTCTCGGCAATGGACCGGAACTGTTCGAAAATCTCCGGCATATCCTCGCCGAGTTCGGCTATGGGCCGGGGGGTGCGCACGCCCGCCACCACGTCCTCGCCCTGCGCGTTGATCAGGTATTCGCCGTACAGCTTCCTCTCGCCGGTGGAAGGGTTGCGCGAGAAGGCCACGCCGCTGCCCGAGTCTTCGCCCATGTTGCCGAAGACCATTGCCTGGATATTGACGGCGGTCCCCAGATTGTGGTCGATCTTGTTCAGATTGCGGTAGACGATGGCCCGGTGGTTGTTCCACGAGCGGAACACCGCCTCAATGGACAGGAAAAGCTGCCGCGTCACGTCTTCCGGAAAATCTTCTTCGATTTCCTGCCGATACAGCGCCTTGCTCTTATCGATGACGGCAAGCAGCGACTCGACGCTGAGCTCCTGATCCTGCGTGACGCCTTGCGCGGCCTTCTGCTCCTGCAGGATATGCTCGAACTTGTCCTTGGGGATTTCCATGACCACATCCGAGAACATCTGGATAAACCGCCGGTAGGTGTCGCAGGCGAACCACATGTTTCCGGTATGCATGGCCAGCGCCTTGAACGTGGCGGCGTTGAGGCCGAGGTTCAGGATGGTGTCCATCATGCCGGGCATGGAGAAGACCGCACCGGAACGGACCGAGAGCAGCAAGGGATCATCCTCGTCCCCGAAGCGCTTGCCCGCCTCCGCCTCGATGGCCTTCAGATTCCGTGTGACCTCTTCGACGAGCCCTTCCGGCAACTTCTTGCCGTTGTTGTAATACTCCCGGCAGGCGTCCGTCGTGATCGTCATGCCGCAGGGAACCGGCAGGCCGATGTTCGTCATTTCCGCAAGGTTGGCCCCCTTGCCGCCCAAAAGCTCCTTCATCCGCGCATTGCCTTCATGAAACAGATACACGTACCGCATGGGCGATCTCCTCATTGATGAAGACGACAGGTTTTTTCTTTTTGTATACGAAACACGGCGCATTCGGTCAACATCACTTCGAAAAAAAACGGAAACGTGCACCATCCGTTCCCGTCAGGCCCATTTCCGGCGGCCTTTCCGCAACCATCACGCGACACGATGCGTATCATGCCCCGACGGAATCCGTTTTTATACATACCGTGAAACCCGCTCCGGGCACTATGAGAAAGAATACAGCCGTATGTTCCATGCACATAAAAACGGCCTTGCCTTCATTTCTCCGATAAGATGTTGCCCGGGCATATTGACACCATACGAGGATTATTGCAGGTCATCCCGTGACACTAAGAGACGCATGGAAAGGGCGGCGGGCCTCGGCCGTTTCCGTGCAACGGCACTTACGTAACGCAGGCAAGGCAATGTGAACATCGTCGATCTGGGCGTGATGCCCTACAGCGAAGCGCTGGCCGTTCAGCTCGAATGCCATGAGCGCGTACGGCAAGGCGAAGAAGATACGTTATTTCTGGTGGAGCACCCGCCCGTGATCACCTTCGGACGTCACGGCGGCGAGGAGAACCTGCTCCTCGGCCGGGCGGAACTGGCGGCCCGCGGCGTCGAAATCGTCAAGACAGATCGCGGCGGCAACATCACCTGCCATTTTCCGGGCCAGCTCGTAGCCTATCCCGTGTTCCGCGTCGGCAAGCGCACGAACGGGCTGCACGGTTTCGTCCGCACGCTGGAAGAAATCGTCATCCGCTCCGCCGCCGCGTTCGGGGTCGAGGCCGCCCGCTGGGAAGGCCGCCCCGGCGTATGGATCGGCAACCGCAAGCTGTGCTCGCTCGGCATGTGCGTGCGCCACTGGGTGTCCTTCCACGGCTTCGCGCTCAACGTGGGGAACGATCTTTCCCTTTTCAGCGCCATTACCCTGTGCGGCCTCCACGATGCCGAGGCCACATCCCTGTCCCGCGAGTGCGGCGACGATTCCCTTTCCATGCAGGAGGTCAAAGATGTCTGCACCCGAGAATTCCAAACCCTCTTTGCGGATCCCCCCGTGGCTCCGTGTTAAGCTGCCCTGCAACCACACCTTCTCCGATACCCGCGCCCTCGTGGAAGGGCTTGATCTGCACACGGTCTGCCACAGCGCCAAGTGTCCGAACATGTTCGAATGCTTCTCACGCAAGACCGCCACGTTCCTCATCCTCGGCAACACCTGCACCCGCAACTGCGCCTTCTGCAACATCGGCGGCGGCATCATCCACGCGCCCGACCCCGAAGAGCCCGCCCGCGTGGGCAAGGCAGCGGCGGCCCTCGGCCTGCGCCATGCCGTGGTGACGTCCGTGACGCGGGACGACCTGCCGGACGGCGGATCGGCCCACTTCGCGGCAACCATCCGGGCCATCCGGGACAGCGGCGAAACCTGCCCCACCATCGAAGTGCTCATCCCCGACTTTCGCGGCAACCGCGAGGCCCTGCAAACCGTCATGGACGCCGAGCCCCACATCATCAACCACAATGTGGAAACCCCGCCCGCGCATTACAGCCGCATCCGGCCTCAGGCCGACTATCAGCAGAGCCTTGAGCTCCTGCGCCGCGTCAAGGAAGCCGGGCGCGTCAGCAAGAGCGGCCTGATGGTCGGGCTTGGGGAAACGGATGAGGAAGTGCACGGCGTACTGGCCGATCTCGCCGCCGCGGGATGCGACATCGTGACCATCGGGCAATACATGCGCCCGTCCCAGAAGCACCACCCAGTGGAGCGCTACGTCCATCCCGACATCTTCGAAAGCTATGCCCAAAAGGGGCGGGAACTGGGCATCCCCTTCGTCTTTTCGGCCCCGCTGGTCCGCAGCAGCTACAACGCGGAACAAGCCTACGCGTCCCTGCTCAACCGGCAGCAACACATGCCGTCCGAAGCGGCGGAGCCGCGCGGCAGCGAACAGCCCTAAAGGGCCCCGAGCAACCCGGGGGCTCCCGTTGCGGAAGATTTCAGCCCGCCACAGGCTGATCAATGACGAGATAACTAGAGGCCAGCGGCGAGATAACCCGAGCCACTCCGAAACACTCTGGGACACGGTCTGAAATTTTATTGCATATTCTGCAATAAAAAAGGGAGCCATTTATGACTCCCTTTTTTTCTCCTATATCTTTTGTCGGGACAAAAACGCTATTTGTTTAGAGCGTCCTTAAGCCGCTTCGCCGCCGTGAACTTGATTGCGTTACAATCTTTAATGGACGGAATGCCGGAACCGGATACAACAGAAATAAATCTGGTCATATGTCCTCCTACTGCATGACGGCCGTAGCGGGCTGCTGCTCTGAGAAGAACCGTTGCAGATGCTCCCGTACCGCCGGTTCCTCGATTCTGTCTACCCAGTTTTTTAGGGTTTCGATGACGAGCTGGAGCTGTTCCACGGAGCACCATTCGATTTTTTGCGCCCGCGTGATGCGCCGGATGTACGTCTCGATAGCCTGATCGCTCCTGTTTCTGACGATTCCGAGATCGTGCATTTCATACCAGAGGCTTTTGATCTTCCTGAGCTGCGGGTCCGCCGTTGTGCGAAAGCCCGCCTTTCTGAGTGCGGCCAACGCCCGGACCAGTTCTTCGCCGGAAAGTTCCTTGCTTGAAGTCGTCCGGCCGCCCGTGACGCTGGAAAGGAGCCCGCGATACTCTTCATCCTTCATGCCGAGCTTGCGGCGTCCGGTCTGGAGCGCCCTGACAAGCTTCTTTGGATCGGCTGTGGTACGCATTGGTATCCCTCCATATGGAGCCGGGCGGATTGCTCCGCCCGGTTTGTCATTATGCGGATTCAGCTCCCGCGAGTTCCGTCTCGTTCAGTTCGTAGAAAAAGAGATCGGATTGTTCGAGCCTGCACCCCACGGCGGCGAGGCGTTCCGGGGGAAGCTGGCGGAGCGCTTCCTTATCCACTTCCTGCTTTGTCCTGATACACTCGGGCATCCCCGCGTCGCGGATAAGGCCGAGCACTTGTTCCCATGTCGTTTTCCGCATGGTCTTGACGGCGGAGCTTGCCCGAAAGCCGATAATGCCGAACGTGAGCTCCCGGGAGCGCTTTTTGACGAACAGCTCGGATTTTTTGGACTCCCCGAACCTGATCAGCGCCTGTTCCAGGACCTCAATGTCTTGCTTGATCGGCTCGGAAGCCTCGGCACATTTGAGTTTCAGGGTGTCGACGTCCTCTTTCAGTCCGAGCTCAATAAGCGCAAGTTCCCGCTTCCTCGCCGCGATCTGCGCCAGCGTCGCGTCCGCTTCCTCAAGAGTCGTCACCGCTGGGATGTTCAGAATGGGTTTCACACGTTTTGCCATTGTTTTTCTCCTGTTGTGCGGGAATCATGCCGGATACTTTGCTTTCGGTGACCCCAGCCTGCAATTCCATTTGGTATGTTTTGAGGGCTTCCATAATAATGCGTTCTTGGACTTGCTCGGGATGCACCAATATTGCCCATATGAGATAGAGCGCCGCGAGTGTCATAAGTAACGGCATATTACCGCCCCTGTACGGCGAGCCATTCGCTTTCCTTCACTTCACGCAGCCATGAAGGAATTGAAGGGAAAGATTGGGTTCCGTCGTGCTCAGGATTTTTACTGCCGGGAATTTTGACAAGGATTTTCCCGGAAGCGATGCCTGCGACTGAGTAGTACACAGCGTGCCCCGTTCGGGATGCGGAGTGTGGGCCTGTAGCGATTCTGTGAAGCCGGAGCCTGTCGAGTATGAACTTGGACGCGCTAAAGGTCAGTTCTTCGGCTTCGAGCTTTTGGGCAAGGCACTTCCCTTCTTTTGTGCTGAGTTTCGGATAGTATCCGTAGCCTTCTTCCCCCGAGGTTCGGGTTTCGCCTTTCAGGTACGGGCGGTGCGTCGGCCTGTTGAAGGCGAGTCCCGTCACCTTTCCGTCGTTCCATACGCTCAGGATAAGGCCGTCGGCCTCGTACTCTGAGATAAGCGCTTCTCGTGCCTCATGGGTCGCTTTTTCTCTTTCGAGAACTTCGGCGACGAGCGCGTCGGCTTCGGGGCCTTCTCCAATGTAGAAATGCTTTTCCATGATATGCTCCTAAAAGATGGTTACGGCCGCACCATCCTGACCACATCCGCCGTCACCTGCTTTTCCCCGGCACTTGCCGCGAGGTTCAGGGCGGCGATGGTCATGTTGGCGATCATGAGGGGATAGCCCATATACACGCCATTGCCGGAACGGTCCTGCGCCACGGTGAGGCTCTCTCCAATCTCGGCGACTCCGTCGGCGGTAAACACTTTGGTGAAGTCGAGCCCGGCACGGGCAAACCGAAAACGGAGAAAATCCGCTACGTCTTCGATCGGGGTGATATGCAGCACGTCGCACCGCTGCACAACTTCGCGTACCCCCGCGTCGGCGGGCTTCAACTTTTCCCCGAGCTCCGTCTGTCCGATCAAAATGATGGAAAGGAGCCGGTGCAACCCGTCCTTCAATTCCCAGAACCGCTTGAGGCTCTTCAACGTGTGCCGGTGCAGGTCGTGAGCCTCTTCGATGATGACGCAATGATGCGTCCCCGCGCCGTGGGCGCTCTTCAAGAGCTGGTGGAGCCTGCGAAAGCGCATTTCCGGAGACGACGGAACCGAAGTTCCGGGGGCGATGGTGCTGATGATGGCCTCGGCAATATGCTGGGAGCGCATGGGCTTGCCGTTCGATTCGTTCTCGGCCATTGCCAGCGTGTACGGTTCGATGATGACGGTCTTGCCGTTTTCGTTCTTCACGCGGTCAATGAGCTCTTCCCGGAGCGTGGACTTCCCGGAACCGGACTCGCCCACCACGGCGAGGAAACCGCCGTTCGTCGCGGCGTCATACATCATCTCCCGGACATACCGGATTTCAGGCGAAAGATAGACGTCGGCGGCGTCCTGCGGATCGGCAAAGGGGTTTTTGACGATGCCGAAGGCTTGCCGTGTCTTCATCGTGAGCGTTTGCTTCTTCAAGATCATGGGTTCCTCGCTTTCCGCCGTATCCCCGGCGGGGGTATCTTCATCCCCGGCAAGTTTTTCCAGTTTGCCGAGGGCATAGTCGACAAGGGCGGCCTGTGCGCCGCGCTCTTCAAGCAAAGAGGCGAGCCCTTTTTTGAGTCCGGCCCAGCCCGTTTTCGGGAGGGTTCCCCGGTTCAAAAGCTGATTGACGAGCGCCGGGGAGACACCGAGCTTTGCGGCGGCCTCGCGCTGGCTGAGCCCCATTTCTTCAAAGAGATCTTTTACGGTTGGATCGTAGGGGATTATCCGGCACATGCCGCCCTCCCTTCATTTGGCCGGAACTCAAGCCGCCGGGCGCGCTTCGGCGCGAACTTCTCGCGCATCCGCTCAATCACGGCCTCGATCTCGTTTCCGGGTACGGTGTCGGGATACCGGGTCCGCAGCCATTCCGCGCATTCGTCGGTGTTGTCGTCGCGCCAGACGTCCGGGTGATCCCGGCGCATCATCAAAGCGAAGGAGAGCCGCTTCATCGGCGGCACGTCGGCCTTTTTCTCTTCGAGAGGCAGAGGCGTCCCGGCCTTCTTCAAGTAGACGGGCGCTTCCTTCACGTCCGCCATGATGTCGATCCCGGCGTAGGCGGGCTTTCCTGCTCGGCGCATCTTGTCGGCCTCCTCCACGGACTGGACGCCGTAGGCTTCCTTTTTGATCGCTTCGAGGGTCTTTTCCGCGCGCGTCTTCGGCATGGCCTTGAAACCCTCCCCGAAGGCCGGAGCGCCGAGATCAAACCCCGCGCCGTCGAACTGCATGGGAGGCACCTCAAAGGAAAGCTTTTCGCCGTCGGCCTTTTCGATGACAGCAATGATGCTCGGGGCCTTGTAGGGGTTGAGGCGGACGGATACGGAGTCCCTGACTTGCAGCCCGTGGTAGCCGAGCTCACGCAGATCGTAGCGCCGGATGCCGTAATGCGTCCGGGTGTCGGCGCTTATCGTGAAGTCGTCCTTCACCTGACACTGTACCTCGCCCCACGCCGCAATGGAGTGCATGACGTCGGCCTCAGCCGTGCGGAGCTTCTCCGCAGGAATGGAAAGCCACACGTCGTTACGGGTCTTTTTCGTTCGGGTATGGATCGCCGTGGCGCAAAAATACCTGCGCCAGCGGTCCGCAAGCGACTGCAACTCCGAGACGTCCGGCACTTCCAGAAAGCGCAGGCGGCTCTCGAATTTGCATTCGACGATGTCCTGACACTTTTCGACCGATCCGGTGGCGCGGGCTCTTCCTGGCACATGCTGCGCCGGAGTGATCCCCATTTGCCCGCAAAAGCCTGTGACGAGCGAAGAGGCCGGGCCGGGGCCGGGATCGGTGTAGAGGATTTCCGGGACGCCGTGCATGACGTCCTGCGGCCCCCGGTCAGTCATGGCGTCAATAAGTGTATCGAGAAAGCCCTTGGCGTCCTCTCCGGCGGCCTGTTCGTAGCGCAGGTAGAAGTTGCCGGAGCAGTGATCGACCACGATATAGCGCACGATGCGCGTATTTCTGATTTTGATGAGGTTTTCTGGCTTCTTTTCGTTGTAGCTCTCTTCCTTCATGAGCCCGATCTTTCCGGTGCCCCGGATGCGGTACAGGACACATACCGAGGCGTCGGCCTGCCAGAGCCTGTTGGGGTATTCCGTCCTCATGCGGACGGACGGGCTCGCCACCCTGAGCTGATCCGGGTGGCACCCGTAGCGCCGCATGGCGCGGCTGATGGTTTCAACCGACGGCATGGTGACTTCTCCTGTTTCCGGGTCCGCGATGCCTTCCCCGTTCGCCTCCCAGCGCTTCACGGCGTCCTTGATGCACATGGGCCTTTTGCCGTTGGCGCGGTCGCCGCAGATGACGAGTCCCGCGACCTTCCGGCAAAGCGCCTCGGGAACGCACGTCTCGCCCTTGCCCTTGCGGGGCTTTTTGCCGCTCTCCCACGCACCGTACTTTTTCAGATAGTTGTAGGTGGTGTTCAGGGAGCGATTCAGCGTTTCGGCAAGCCGCGCCACAATGCGCCCGCGATCCCCGTTGCATGGGTCCGCCTTTTCGAGCGCGCGGGCCGCGTCGCTTATGAGGCGAAGCTGTTCGGTTGAAGGTGTGGAAGGCATGGCAAACCCCTAGTCGGTCGTTTCCTGATTGTCAGCTTCGGGGAACGGTTCCCCATCCACATCCGGGCCGAAGTCCGGCACAAGCTCCGCAGCAAGGTCCACGTCGATCCCGGCAGAGAGAATGTGTACGGCCATGCCCCGCACGGCGGAAGAAATCCGCTCGTGGACATAGGCCGCCGTCTCTTCCGAATTTTCATCGTCGGCGAGAACCGACGAACCGAACGCCGCAAGGTTCGCCACGGCGAAAACGGCGTCTCTGCACTTTTCGTCGATGATCTCCCGGTTCTTCGCGTTCTTCTTCATCTTTTTGACTTCAACGTCAGCAATGGCCGAAGATGTGGCCACGATGAGCTCTTCTTTCAGCGCCGCGATCTGGTCGTTTCGCTCCTGCGCCACCTTTTGCTGGGCTTCCTTGTCCTTTTCGAGCGTTTCGACCTTTTCCTTGAGCTTTTCGGCTTCCTTTTCGAGCTTCTTGTTGTCGGCCTGCGCCTTGGCGTGCTGGGCACAGATGACGTCGATGGTGACGCGCAGTTCTTCCGGCGTGGAACTCTTGAGCTCCCGGAAGATTTCTTTTTTCGTGTCCTCGTCCACGTCCTTGATGGCCTTGCGGATTTTGCGGGTGTCCCGCACGGTAAGGCCAAGGTTGCGGATTTCCGTCAGGCGTTCCTCGCCGAACGTGGCGTAGTTTTGGAGGGATTCGTAGACAGTATTCTTAGAGACCCCCATTGCTTCGCAGAGTTCTTCAAAATCCTGCGGTTGGTGGATGTTGCCGCGCTGATCCGTAAAGCTCCGGCCCTTGTATTCGCCGCTGGCCTTCATGGCCGAAAACCACTGGATGACGGCGAGGCTGAGCCCCGATGCCGCCGCCTGAAAGCCTTGGACGCGGCCCACCTGTTGCTGGAATGCGAGATCGCGGGCGTAGTCTTCCGTGCGGACGGAGACGGTGCCGGTGCGGACGGCCTCAAGTTCCTTTACCGGATCGGGTTGTTCGGAAACGGCGGGAGCGGAAATGGTGGTGTTCTCGGCGGAGGGTTCTTCGCGGGTTTCTTCGGGGGTGATGGTGGTGTCGTTCATCTGGAGGTTCCTCCTATGGGCCGGGAGTTATCGCGGTAGGCGGTGAAAACGGTTTCAGACTCGACGCGCCAGCGAGTGATTTCCCCTGTGGATACGTCACGGACAAAGACGATTTCCTCTCCATCGAGTCCGGTAAGTTTAGCGTACCATTCCGCTATCTCTCGAGGGCTGTAAGCGGTTAGTACAGGAACACATATCCATGAATTTTCGGAAAGCGGCGCAGGCATTTCCCAGTCAAAAGAACATTGGTAGTTGGAAAGTTCTCTCATGCCTCGTTATCTCTCCAATATCCTGTAAGCTCCGGTTTCGATGTTGCGCTTGAAGTCGTCTTGCCGCTGCTGCTGGTTGCGAAGGGCTATGTCGTAGGCCCGGTAGGCCCGAAGCGGCCTTGCCGTAAGCGCCCAGCGCCCGCTTTCGAGCTTTTGCGCCATGCCTTCGGCGGCGAGGGCGTCCATGTCCCGGCAGACGTTCGGGGCGGAAATGCCAGTGGCGACGGAAAGATCGGTTACGGAAAGCCCGGTCACGACGTGCGGGGCCAAGGTCTCGATGAGCAGGAACGCCCGTCCGAGCTGCGAGAGCTTCTTCTTTTCGGTCATGCGGGCACCTCCAGATTGTTTTCCATGTGCGCCACCTGTTCGGCGACGGCGGCGAGGTTGAAGGCGAGGATGATAAGCTGCATTTCCACGCCCATGCTGACGGTTCCGTCGATGATCCGCGCAATCTGGGAGGCCAAGCCGTCGATCCTCGCCGCCAAGGGCGGGAGTTGCGCCGGGGTGTCGAGTATGGTAACAGGCCAAGCGGAAACACCGTTTCGTTTCTTCCCCTTTGGGCCCTTCACCGTTGCAGCGGTGAGGGGCTTTTCGTTTTCGAGCGCCCGGAAGATTTCCGGGGCCACGGCGGGGAAATGGGCTGTGAGGGTAGTTGTGCTGAGGGTGCTCATGATCTGTTCTCCTCGTTCTCGGTGGTGTCGTCCGGGGTATCGGCAAAGGTGTACACATCGGGCCGGGTCGGTTTTTCAATGAGGCCCTTGGGCTCCTCCCCCCGATATCGATCCTTTACTTCTTCGTAGATCATCACCGTACAATCCCATGCGCAGCAGTCGCAGATGTGCGAGTCGTTTTGTCCGGCAACTAGAATGATTGCCTGAGATTCATGGCGTCCGCAGAAGTTGCAGGATGCATAGCCGTCTTTATGAGTCATGCGTTTTTCTCCTTAATCTTCGGTCTGTTCTTCGTCTTTAAACCGACCGTATGCCTGTACGATGGCTCCAAATCCGATCGCGGCGAGTTCTCCGCAGATGCCAACACGTCCGGCGTCAGGGAAAAACTCGATCTCTACGTCTATCCCCCCGTTTTCCGCTACGGTGATGACGGCCTTGCGTTCCTCTTCCATCTTGCGTTGTCTCCTCCGGAGCTTCCGAAGCTCCCGTTTCAGTTTTCCGATCTTCATGTCCCTGCGCCTGATGCGCCGCATGAGCCTCGCCATGTTCCGGCTGACGGGGTGCATCATGATGCCGCCCGCTCTTCGATGACGCCTTCCTTGAGGCCGAGGAGCACGGCAGCCCGGTGCGATTCTCCCCGCGCCCCGTTCGTTCGTCCGTTCAACAGATCATAGACGTACTGCGGGGCAAGATTGTGCTTTCGCGCCCACTCGGAAATGCTGAGTCCGCGCTCGGCAAAGGCGTCCTTCACGCTTTCCCGGAGCGTTAGCGGAATGTCCGTCCTTCGAGTGTTTGTCTGGTTCATATCCCTTCCCTTTCTTGCGCCCCTTCTCGGTTCCGTGTAGGGGTGGTTTTGGAAGTTGTGGTTTTTCGTGGTTCGTTGGAAATATTTTTATGCACATTCGAGTTTTTAGTCAACCCGTTTATGCATAAAATGTCATATTATTTTGCACGGACGGAAAGATATGGAAAATACGTTGGCTTCGCGCCTTAGATTTGTAAGAGGTAAAGAATCAAGGGAAAAATTTGCTAATCGAATAGGGGTAAGCCCACGCGCTTTGGCAAATTATGAATACGGAGAACGTGAACCAAAGGGAAATGTGATCGCTCAAATATGTGCACGTTTGGGTATAGAAGCTAACTGGCTACTTTCAGGAGTCGGGCCAATGCACAAAGCAGCTTCGCTTTGCTCTCAAGACGAAAAAGTCCGACGCGTCGGACAAAATACACAAGACATATCTGTTCAACATATTGAAAACATTGATACGGAAGAAAACAAACATGTCCGACGCGTCGGACAAGTAGGGAATACGGATATCCTTGACCGTTATTTGAGGGCCGTGGACGAAAACAACACACTGATCCGGGAAAACGCCGATCTCCGGGTACAGGCCGAACGCCACCTATCCCGTATCCGCGACCTCGAACGTGAAGCCGCCGAAATCCCGGTGTTGAAAGCCCGGATTGCCGAGCTTGAACGCGAGCTTTCGGAGCGCCCGAAGTTGCCGAAGACGGTCCCGGTGGATGTAAGCGATAAAAGTAAGCCGACGCCGGGCCACGGTACAGGAGCGGATAAGACTGTGGTTCCCGGTGCTGGTGCTGGCGATCCTTGTGCTGGAAGCCTTGGGGCGTCAGTAAGGGGTGGGGAGTAGGTTGAGGCGGGCGGCGCTTGAACGGATGAAGCCGTATAGGTTCAGGAAGCAATGGGCTGAAAGCCTTGATTGGCGGGCTTTTTAAGGCCAAACGTCATTGACGGGTTGGGGATTTCCCGATACGCTAGGTGCAACAAGATTGCACTAAATGAGTGCGTAAGGGAGATGAGAGCGATGACGCCCTATGAAGCAGCAAGAAAGATTCTCGAAGAGCATTGGGATAAGACGCTCCCCGTGAATCCTGTTGCCATAGCCAACAGTATGGGGGTCAAGGTCTTTTTTTCTTCGGGGTTGGACGTCAGCGGCAAGTTTGCCGAGCATAGCGGTCAACCAGCCATCTATGTGAATCCTGACGAATCGTTGAGCCGTAAGAGGTTTACCATTTTTCACGAGCTGGGCCACTATGTCATGGGACACGGGGCGCGTGCCCGTGACAAGTACCGTGTCTACAACAAGTACAATTTTATCCCCGAAGAGTGTGACGCCAATAATTTTGCAGCCGAAATGCTTATGCCCCGTGATGCCGTAGAGTTTTACGCTAACGAAAAGGGGTACAGCCTTTCTCAGCTTGCCAATGTCTTTGCTGTTTCCGAGAAGGCAATGGCGATCCGGCTTGAACGGTTGGGGATTTAGTGGACGGACAACAGAGTCAATATATTGAAGTGGTTCCCGAAGACGTGGATCCTGTTCCACGTTCGGGAGACAGACAGGCAGAGGCGTTGCTCAATGGAAAAAGCGACGCCTCTAATCATGTCGAACCACAAGACTTTGCCGAAGAGCGGTTAAAGCATCAACAGCAACAGCGTATACACAAACGAGTCCTCTTTTGGACAACGCTTTCGTTGACAATAGTGGCATTAATCGCTTTTGGCGTTGTGGTCGGCTGTTCTGAACGATTAATTGAGCTTTTAAAAGTAACCCCCTTTGCTTTGGGAGTGGTGGCCCTGTTAGGTATTATCCCTACAGTTCTAATCATTATGCTTTTCAGGTGCGTTTTCCAATCTTCGGGCAAGGGTGAGCTTTTGAGTCGAAAAGACATTGATGCGTTCAAAGAACTAACATCTATCGCAAAAGATCTCGGTAACTAAGAATCGTCTTTTTCGCTTTTTCCAATTACACATTTCCCGGCGGATCAGTTAGAAAGTGTAATTTTTCCCCACCCATAAATTTTTTGTGTATGTTCTCCTCGGAACTCTTTCATGCTATATATGGAGGATATGCACATGTCCGAAACGTGGGTGCCGCGCGAAGAGCTTGAGGGGCTTATCGGCCGGGAAGGGGCCGCGCTCCTGTGCCGTGAAGCCGGCGGCGTTCCGATCTACGTCCCGGTCAAAACCAATCCCGCCTGCCGTCTCGGGCGGATCTTGCCGGCGCGTCCGCTGGCCGCGCTGGTCGCCGCCTACGGGGGGACGATGATCACCGTCCCGAACGGCAAATTCCGCCCTCATAAAGATGTTATCTTAAAACGCCTTGAGCAGGGCGAACCGCACGCCCGGATCGCCCTCGACGTCGGCGTGACCGAGCGCTATGTCCGTCAGCTTGCCTCGCGCAAGGCCCGGAACCGCCAGCTTTCGTTTTTCTGACCGGAACAACCTCCCGCTAACACTGGAAAACCTCCTGTGGCATTGTACGGCCACAGGAGGTTTTTCAATGTCCGAGAAGTCTATCCCTTACGCGGTTTCCCCGCGCCGCTGGCTTTTGCTCACGCTCTTCACCGTGCTTGCGCTTTTCGCCGTCATCTTTGTGGCGGCTCCGGTGCAGGTGCCGATTGCGGCATATAAGCTGGCGCTCGCACTGGTTGCGGGCATCGCCGGGCATCTGCTCGACTGCGCGGTTTTTCCTTACGCCATGCCGTCGTCCTATCTCTGCGCCGACTGGCGCGCCGATCCCGACGCCGATCATGAGGGCGACGCCGATTTTCCCGTGGCGTCCGGCTGTGAAGCGCTGTTTGTTGCCGCCATGCTCCGCAAGGCGGCAATCGTCGCCGTGTTCGTGCTCGGCGTGTGCCTGGGGCTGTAGCTATGGCTGCGGATCGCCAGTGGGAAAGAGAAATTGCCGAGCTTGCCGAAGAGCATCGCCGGGCGAAGACGCGGGCCGATCACGTGCTGGCGGCGCTGCTTGCCGTGCTGATCCTGCTCGTGGCCGTGCTTCTTTTGGGATGCTACGCCCATGCTGATACGGTGATCCCCCGCGCGGCCCTGCCGTACCGTTCCGAGCTCACCCGCGCCGCCCATGCTTTTTGGGGGCTTGACGCGCCCGTGGCGACCTTCGGGGCGCAGATCCAGACCGAAAGCTGGTGGAAGCCCGGCACGGTGAGCTCGGCAGGGGCGCAGGGCCTTGCGCAGTTCCTTCCCTCCACCGCGAAGTGGCTCCCCAGCGTGATCCCTGCGGTGGGCTCGGCCGCACCGTTTGATCCCCGCTGGTCGCTGCGCGCCTGTGTTGCCTATGACAAGTGGCTTTTTGACCGGGTGGACGGCGCGACCGGATGCGACCGCATTGCGTTCGCCCTGTCCGCCTACAACGGCGGCCTTGGCTGGGTACGGCGGGATATGAAGAAGGCCGCCGCGCTCGGGTTCGACTCCCGGCGCTGGTGGGGTGAGGTCGAGAATGCCAACGCCGGGCGCAGGGCGTCGGCCTTCCGCGAGAACCGGACGTACGTCCGGCGCATCCTGTACGATTTCGAGCCGACCTATATCCGGGCCGGCTGGGGGACGGGGGCGTGCCGTGCGGATTGAGCGGATCGGCGGAGCCACGCTGTACTGCGGCGACTGCCTTGACGTTTTGCCGGACATCTCCGGCGTCGACTGCCTTGTCGCCGATCCGCCGTATTCTTCCGGAGGCCTGTTCCGGTCGGATCGGAGTGCGGACACCAACGTCAAGTACGTGCAGAAAGGCCAGGGGAAAAGCTACGCGACGTTTTCCGGGGACAACCGCGATCAGCGTTCCTTGTCTTTGTGGAACATCCTCTGGATGCGCAAGGCGTTGAACGCCGCCAACCCTTCCGCCCTGTTCCTGTGCTTTGCCGACTGGCGCAATTTGCCGTGCGTCATCGACTCCATACAGGTGGCGGGTTGGGTGTATCGCGGGATCATCCCGTGGAACAAGACGGAAGCCGCGAGGCCGCAGAAAGGCTGTTTCAGGGCGCAGTGCGAGTATGTCGTTTGGGGGACCAACGGCCCCAACCATGGAGACAGGGTTCTGCCCGGGTTCTGGACGCTCCTCGTGCCCCGTGGCGACGTCAAAGTGCATCCCGCGCAAAAGCCGGTGGAGCTTGTGCAGAGCGTTTTGGCGCTGCGCAGGGACGATGCCGGCCCGGCCCTCGATCCTTTCATGGGGAGCGGTACGGCGGGGGTGGCCGCGCTGAGGGCCGGACGGCGTTTTATCGGCATCGAAAAAGAAGAGATCTACTTCGACATGGCCTGCCGCCGGATTGAAGACGCCGCAAAGGAGATCGAGCGTGCTGAATAAGGTTTTGGCATGGTTCGCCGATTCGGGCCTTCCGCTGGCCTTCTGCCTGCTCACGTTCCTCGCCGGATATGTCCGGGGCGATCATGTGACGAGCCTCGACTATGAATTTCGGATCGCCTCGTTGAAGGCTGACTGGGCCGAGCGCGAGAAGACTCGCGCCGAAGCCGTCGCCGTGGCGGAAAGGCAGTCCCGCGAGCGTCTGGCGGCGGCCACGGCGCGGGGTGAGAAGCTCGCCCGCGAACTCGCCGCGAAAACCGCCGAACTTGACGCCGAACGCGCGTCCGTAAACAGGAGGATCAGGGATGTTTCAGAAAAGGCTCGCCGTGATTGCGCTGGCCTGCCTGCTGGCTGGGTGCGCCTCTACAACGAAGCCCTCTATGGTTCCTATCATAGCGCCAGAAACGAAGGCTCCGCCCCCGGCGGCGCTTATGACGCTCCCGGTTCCGCCGGAGCCGCTGGAGCCCGGGTACAGCCGGACACACTAGCGACGCCGGAAGACGTGCTCGCGCATGTCCGGGATTACGGCGGGTATTGCCGGAAGCTCGAAGCCGGATACCGGGCCGCCGTCGCTTTCAGCGCCTTGGATCGTGGGGGTGCCGATGCTGCGGGAACTGCTGACTGAGATCGCGGACTTTTTGCCGTGGGCGCTTTCGGCCGTCCAAGTCGCGGGGGTCGCCGCACTGTTCTGGCTGAGGACCACGTTTGTCGGCTCAAAGCGCTTTGCGGCCTATGTCGAAGAGACGGATCTGCGGCTGGGCAAGGCGGAGGAGGAGCTCAAGTATATAGAGCTCAAGCTCGATCAGCTTCCGCGCTCGGAAGACATCTATAACTTGAAGCTCCTACTCAAAGACCTCGAGGGCAAACAGAACGCCCTCGTCGAGCAGAACCGGGGCATCGCGGCGTCTCTGAAAAGGGTTGAAAACCAGCTTGCCATGCTTTTTGAACACCACATTGGGGAGAGGAAATGAATTTTGACGAACTGCTGCGCGAGAACCGCCGGCTTACGATCTTGCGGATGCTCACGAAAGCGCCGAGCTATGAAGCCAACCACCTTGTCATACAGGCGGCGCTTGAGAGTGTGGGGCTCACGGCCAGCCACGATCAGGTGACGGCGGATCTGCGTTGGCTCGAAAGCCTCGGCCTGCTCAAGCTTGAGTGCGTCGAAGGTTCTGACATGTGCATCTGGATCGCGACGCTGACGAACAGCGGATCAGATGTGGCCAAGGGGCGCGCCACGGTTCCGGGCGTACGGCGTCCTTTGCCCGGGGGCGGGCCGTGTCAGGCGTAAGCAAAATCAAGCGCCTCCCGCGCCAGTTGCAGGAGCTTGTCAACGGGATGCTGGAAGAAGGCCGGACGGTGACGGAAGTCGCCGAAGCCTTGACCCGGGCCGGGGCCGACGTTTCCCGCAGCTCGGTGGGGCGGTATCGCCTCGACTGGCAGGAAGCGATGAACGATCTCCGCGAAGTCCGGGAATTCGCCGAAATGTCGGTACGGAGCCTTGCGGACATGCCGGAGAGCAAGACGGCCCGCATGAATGTCGAACTTCTCGAGACGGGGATTTTTCGGGCGATGACCGCCTTGCGTTCGCTTGCACAGGACGATCCCGAGAAGGCGATCAAGCTGATCACTAAAGCGTCGATGGCGCAGATGCTGCTCTCCAAGGCTACGCGGGACGACGCCGAGAAGACGATCAAAGCTTCGGACTTCGCTGACGACAAAGCGGGCGATCAGCTCGCGGAAAGCGACAGCGCGATCCGTGTGGAATTTGTACACGCGCCGCGTGCGGAAAAGGCGAAAGAAAGCGAGTAGGACATGGCAAAGGCGAAAAACGCACAGAAAGCCCGCAGGGGAGTGAAGCCGGCGAATCCGGGTCAGCATTCGGGCAAGACAGGTTCCGCGCCGGAAACCCCGTTTATAAACGTTTATAAACAGGGGTCCACAGCGGTCGATCCTTCCGTCTATGCTTTTTCCCTCCCCGTGGCCTTCGCCCCGCTTTTCGAGCCGCATCGCTACAAGGTTTTTTTCGGCGGGCGTGGCGGGGCCAAAAGCTGGAGCTTCGCCGACGCCCTCCTCACGATCGCGCTTGAGCGCCGCGTACGGATCTTGTGCGCCCGCGAGCTGCAGGTTTCCATCGCGGATTCGGTCCATCGCCTGCTCGTCGATCGCATCAATGCCCGGAAGCTGGATCATTTTTTCCGGTGGACGAATACGGGGATCGAAAGCGTCACCGGTTCCGAGTTCCTTTTCAAGGGGCTTCGGAACAACATCATGGAGATCAAGTCTCTGGAGGGCGTTGATTACGCATGGGTTGAAGAAGCCCAGAAAGTCCGCCGCCAGAGCTGGGAACTGCTTATCCCGACCATCCGCAAGGAAGGGGCCGAGATATGGCTTTCCCTGAACCCGGATCTTGAGACTGACGACACGTACCAGCGCTTTATCGCCAACCCGCCGGACGACGCCGTGGTTGTCAAGGTGACGTACCGGGACAACCCGTGGTTTTCCGATACGCTGGAGGCAGAGCGGGCCTATGCCGAGCGGACGCTTGATCCGGAAGACTACGCCCATATCTGGGAAGGCGAGCCGAGACGCAAGAGCGCGGCGCAGGTCTTCGGCGGCCGCTGGGAGGTTCGGGAGTTCGAGACGCCCGAAGCGATTCGGCTTTTCTACGGCGCTGACTGGGGCTTTGCCGAGGACCCGACGGTGCTCGTACGGTGCTGGGTCCGGGACAACGTGCTCTATGTCGACCATGAGGCGTGGGCGCAGCGGGCCACCATTGACGAGCTCCCCACGCTTTTCGACCGCGTGCCCGGCGCACGGCGGGACGTCATACGCGGGGACGCCTCGCGCCCGGAGATCCACGCACATCTGCGGCCGCGCGGCTACGTGGTGCGGCCGTGCAAAAAGTGGCCGGGGAGCGTTGAGGACGGCGTGGACGTGATGCGCAGTTTTGAAAAGATCGTGGTGCATCCCCGATGCCCGCATGTGGCCGAAGAGATGCGGTTTTACAGCTACAAAGTGGACAGCGTGACGGATGAGGTTCTCCCCGTGCTCGTGGACAAGCACAATCACTGCATCGATGCCTTGCGCTATGCGCTGGAGCCGGTGATCCGCGGAAAGGTTGACAGACGATGAAACGACGTATCCCCCGCCGGCCGACGTTGCAGCCACGGATTGATGAACGGCGGATCGACATGCCCGAGCCCGACCGTCCGCGCCGCCTGCCTCTTGACGAAGCCTATGCCCCGCCGCTCACGTTGAGGACGGCCGCGAAAAGCCAGATCGTGGGCGATGCAGCTCCTGCTGGCGCAACGCTTTGCGGCCCGGTCAAAGACTTCTTTGGGGCGTGCGACGTGGCTTATCTGGCGCGGCCTTTCATCGGGTACGCCCAGTGCTCGGATCTGATGCAGGACGGGCTCATGCAGGCCGGGGTCGAGACCGTGGCCGACGAGATGACCCGGAAGTTCGCGGAGCTTTCCTTCCCCGATGAGGAAGACAAGAAGCTCGTCGAGGCCGAATTTGCGCGCCTTGACGTGGCGGGCGTCTTCAATCGCGCGGCCGCCCTGTGCGGCTACTTCGGCGGATGCCTCGTCTACCTGGATACCGGAGATGCGCCGGAAGAGCTCAGCAAGCCGCTTGCCCTGACGCCCGAGTTCATCGCGCGGGGGAGCCTGCGCGGACTGCGCGTCATCGAGCCCGTGGTCTGCACGCCGGGATGGTACGAGTCGAGCGATCCGCTGAAAGCCGACTACTTCGAGCCCCGGAGCTGGTTCGTCCAGTCGACGGAAGTCCACGCTTCGCGTCTGCTCCTCTTCCGTCAGAATGTCCCTCCGTTGCTGCTCAAGGCGGCCTACAACTTTTTCGGGGTGCCCGCCGTCCAGATCGCGCTTGACTATGTGGCCCACTTCACCGGGACGCGCGAGAGCGCGGCCCGGCTGCTCAAGAAGTTTTCCCTTACCGTCTTCAAGACGGACATTTCCCGGCTGCTTTATGGGGGGGACGCGACGCAGGCGAAACGGCGGATCGGGCAGTTCGCGGCCATGCGCGACAATGACGGCGTAGCCGTGCTCGACTACGAAAGCGAGGCGATGGAGCAGCTCAACACGCCTTTATCCGGCGTAACCGACATCGTGCGTCAGGCCCTCGAACTTCTCGCCGTCGTCTGGCGCATCCCGGCGGTCAAGCTTTTCGGGATCTCCCCTTCCGGGCTCAACGCCACCGGGGAGAGCGACATGCGGAACTTTTACGACTTCGTGGCGTCAAGGCAGGTCAAGGTTTTCCAGGAGCCGTTCGCGCGGCTCTACAAGGCGATCCAGCTTTCGACGCTGGGAAGGATCGACGCGGATGCGGGTTTTTCGTGGGTTCCGCTCTGGGAGATGACGGCGCGGGAAAAGGCCGATCGGGACAAGGTGCTGGCCGATCAGGACGCCGTCTATCTCGACCGGGGAGTCCTCTGGGAAAAGGAAGTCCGCAACGCCTTGTCTGCTCAGCCCGGCGGCCGCTATGCGGGCATCAGCCCGGACGATCTCCCGCCCGCTGAGGGCGAGGCCGATATCGACGACGTGGATAAGGCCGGGAGGGTAGTGTGATGCGCAGGCGCAACAGGCCCGGGCTCATCCGGGGGAGGGCTATCGCGCCCAACGCGGGACTTGAGGCCGAGTACCAGCGCCGGCTCCAGAAGCTTGTGCGGGAAATGAGCCGGAGCATGGAGTATTGGCTGAGCGCCGAATACCGCAGGCAGGAGCCCCGGATCGAGCGCTACAATGCGCCTCCCGAAACCGTGCCGGATCGCAGCGTTCCGGGGGACGCCTCGCCGGTCTCGGATCTGCTTGATCGGCTGCGCAAGCAGACCCGGCGATGGATTCGGGCCTTTAACGGGCAGGCCGACGTCGTGGCGGACTGGTTCACGCGGGCGGCCCTGCGCAGCACGGACACGCAGGTCAAGGCGAGTTTGTCGGAGTTGGCGGGCTTCACGGTTCAGTTTCGGGGAAGCCGGGCTCTCGACACCGTGCTTAGGAGCCTGATCGCGGAGAATGTCGCCCTTATCCGCTCCATACCTTCGGAATATGCGCTGGAAGTGGAGGGGCTGGTCATGCGCAGCGTAAGGGACGGCCGCGATCTCGGCTTTTTGAAAAAGGAACTCCAGCGGCGCTATGAGATCACGGAACGGCGGGCGCGGACCATAGCCCGCGACCAAAGCCACAAGGCGACGCAGTCTTTCGCCCGGGAGCGGTTAAAGCAGAACGGCATTACGCGGGCAACATGGGTGCATATGGGAGGAACGACGGACCCGCGCCTTTCTCATGTCCGTGCCGACGGAAAGGAGTTTGACATCACAAAGGGGCTGGAAATCGACGGGGAAATGATTTTCCCCGGCCAAAAGATCAATTGCCGTTGCCGGATGCGGCCCGTGCTGGCCTCTTTCACGGCAAGCAGACGGGGGCGGACATGAAGGAACGCGCGCTGGCGCTTGATGCGGCAAGCAAGCGCCATAAGGACGTCAACGGCTTTCTGCATGTCGACGCCAGCAATATCAGCAAAGAGACGGTCAACCCCTATTATGGCCGGGAGATCCCGGGATGGGAAGGGCTGGGGCTGGAGCCTGAGCGCATCTACATGGGGTACAGGCCCGGCGAAGAGCTGAAAAAAGCCGCGCCGACCACAAACCGCCTGCCGATCCAGCGGCGGCACCACGACGAGAGCGCCGAAGTCCCGGCAAAAGACACGCGGATCGGGAGCATGGGCAGCGACGGGCGGTTTGAGGCTCCATACCTCATCAATTCGCTCGCCTTTACCGACGCCGAAGCGATTGAAGAGATCGAGAGCGGCGAAGCCTGCGAGCTTTCGCTCGGATATGTGTATGACCCCGATTTTACACCGGGGACATGGGAGGGCATCCCTTACGACTTTGTGATGCGTAACATCAAAGCGAATCACCTCGCTTTGGTCCCGCGCGGACGTGCCGGGCGCGACGTTGTTGTAGCGGATGCGGACAGCATCAACATTCAACGCGAGGGCGAAGACATGACAAAAAGAGTGGCCCGCGACGGCGATCCCGCCGTCGAAAGGCAGGAAGTGGATGCCGCGCAGGGCGTCAAAGATCTTGCGGACATTATCCTCAGCCTGCACAAGACCGATCCCGAAACGGGCGAGATCGTCGATGTGACCGAGGACGAAGACAAGGCCGAGGAAATGCGCAAGGTCCTCGGCGAACTGGCGGGCAAGCTGGAGCCGGAAGAGCTGAAAAAGCTCAAAGATGCCCTTGCCGGGCTGGCTTACAACCGGGCCACCGGGGACGCCTGCGCCCGCGACGAGGACAAGAACGCCAAGATGGAAAAGATCCTGGCGAAGTTCGGAGGCGATGACGAAGCCCGGCGCAAGGAGTTGGCCGATGCCCTCCAGGAGCTTGCCTACGAGCCTTCCGAGCGCGGCACCGACGACGCCGAACCGCTGAACACGGCCGAAGCCGTGGCCTACGGCGAAAAGGTCGAGCGGGAGCGTAAGGATCGCGAAGACGAAAGAAAAGGCGAAGAGAAGGCGGCCAAGGCGATGGATGCCGCGCTCCAGCGCATCCAGCGGCTTACCGACGCACAGCAGGCCGTCCGTCCGCATGTCGGCGAGATCCGCGTGAACATCGCCCGCGACAGTGCTGAGACCGTGTACGGGGCGGCTTTGGACGCCCTGGGCGTCGACCGGCGCGCCTACCCCCCCTCCGCATGGCGGGGGATGTTCGACGTGGTGATCCGCGCCGCAGGCCGAAAAAGCGCCCGCGTGACGGGCGACGCTGCGCCGGATATGGGCGGCGAAGTCGGCAGGCTCCTTTCCGGCATCAAACTCAACTCTTAGGGGGAAACATGGCCTTTCAAAAGCAAGTTCAGCCTTATCCGGCGCGGGGCGTGACCGGAATGCAGGCGGGAAACAACCCGATCGCGTTCGTGTTGCCCATTCCACTGGCCGACGAGGGCGGCGTCATCATCGGCCGGGCCGCATGGTGGAGTACGGCGGGCAAAGTCAAAAACACCGGCTCGGGCGCTCCGCTCGGCATCGTCATCCGCGAAAAAGTGGCGGTCATCCCTTGCACGGAAGAAGCGACGATGACGTACATCGAAGGCCAGGCCGTACCGATCGCCATTCAGGGCGACCTTCTGCTGACCAGCACAGAGGCCGTAACCGCCGGACAAGTCCTTTTTGCAAAGACGGCGGACGGCACGCTCGTCCCCGGCACGGCCGGCGGCACGGTCTCCGGTGCCGTTGAAACCCCGTGGACCATTACGGAGAGCGCGGCGGCCGGGGAAATCTTCCACGCCTCCGCGTGGTATGCGAAAACTGTAGAGGTGCCCAGTGAATAGAGCTCTTGATACCCTTGCATTGTACGGCTTCGGCATGGAAGGGGCTACCCGCGTAATGAGCGGGGATATGGCCCGCGACGCCGATCTGGTGACGGCTCCGAACGCGGGCGTCCCCTCCGAACTGACGACGTTCTTTAATCCCAAAGTGGTTGAAGTCCTGCGCGCCCCGCTGCGGGCGAGGGCCATTTTCCCGGAAGAAAAGAACGGCGATGCGGCCTCGACTTCCGCCAAGTTCCAGATGCTCGAGTACGTCGGCCATACGGAGCCCTATGACGACTATGCCGACGGCGGCACCGCCGACATCAACGCGAACTGGGTGACGCGCGATCCCTATCTTTTCCAGACGATCCGCCGGTACGGCAACCTCGAAGAAATGCGAAACGCGGCCGCGAAGCTGAGCCTTGCCGCAGCGACCCAGCGCAGCGCCGCCGTGATCATTGATACGGACTACAACCGTTTTGCCTTCCTTGGCGTCGCGGGGCTCCGCAACTACGGCATTTTGAACGATCCCGGGCTGAACGCGACGATCACCCCGGCCGCGACCGGCACAAGCTCGGGGACGAAATGGGAGACGAAGACCACGAAACTCATTTTCGACGACATCCTGAGCCTGTTCCAGCAGCTTGTCTTGCAGACGGCGGGCAAAGTGAGCAAAGACGACAAGCTTATCTTCGCCATGAGCCCGGAAACCGCTGTACGGCTGGCCAGTGCTACGGACTTCAACGTCTCCGTCACCAAAATGATGGACGGCTACTTCCGGAACTACACGATCGTCACCGCGCCTGAATATGCGACCACGGGCGGCGAGCTTGTGCAGTGTATCGCCGTCGAGATCGACGGACAGGAGACGGGCGTCATCGGCTTTAACGAGAAGTTTTTCGCCTTCGCTCCGGTGCGCAAGACGAGCTCCATTGTCCAGAAATTCCGTGCCGGCACCTACGGCGCGATCATCAAGGCACCTGCCGGCGTGGCGGGGATGTTGGGGGTATGAGCATGGCGAAGATAAAGGAAAACGGCGAAATCAGAGCCGATGCAGGCGAAAAAGACACCACGGCCGCGCCGTCGACAACGGCGGGGAGCGCCTCGCCGACGGTGCTCGTCTACTGCAACCTGCCGCAAGGGCTCAAGTTCAAGCTTCCGGACGGCCGCGCCGTCATTTTTAAGGGCTACCCCGTCTCCCGCCTTGTCGGGCCGGACGGCCAGGCGCTTCCGGCGGGCAGGTACGGCAAGACGCGGGACGTGAAGCGGGAAGACTGGGAGTGGATCTTCAAAACGTACCGCGACGCGCCCTATTTCTCGGCGTCCAACCCCCTCGTTTTTGCGGCCGTTACCGAAGCCGAGGGCGACGCCATTGCCCGCGACTTCTCGAGCACGCGCCACGGGCGCGAGCAGATTGACGTCCGCAAGATGCAAACCCAGCCCTACGAGGCCGACTGATGATTGTGACGCTTGACATCGCCTATTTCCGGGCGGCCTATCCTCAGTTTTCGGATGCGGGGGCGCTTCCGGATGCGGTGATCGAGCGCCTTTGGGGAGAGGCCGAAATCCTCGTCGACAACTCGGCCGCGTCGCCCATTGCGGCGCGCGAGCCTTCGGGAAACCCGCGCGCCGCAATCCTTTACGCGCTGCTCTGCCACCTTGCCACGCTTGCGACGCGCGGCGATGTGGTGGGGCGCGTGGGCGGTGCAACGCAAGGCAGCGTCAATATGAGCCTTGCCTACGGTTCCGTCCGCAACAATCCGCAGTGGTGGCAGCAGACGCAGTGCGGGGCCACGGCGTGGGAGCTTTTGCGCGGCTGGGCTATCGGCCCGCTGTATTTTTCCGGGGGGTGCTAGAGGTGGCTGACCAGATCGATATAGCGCTCGGGCCGCTGCTGAGCCTTGTCGACGATGACGGCGACGAGATCGAGCTACGGATCGGCACGCTGGAAGGCGCGACGGATCATGACGGCGATCCTATCGTCCCGCGCGCCGTCGGGAACCACTTCGGGACGGCCACGGCTCCTCCTCGCCCGTACCTCGAGGCGACGGCCAAAGAACACTGGGACGACTGGAGCCGGGGCGTGGCCTCGCTGGTCGCCAACGGCGCCTCCGGCCGCGAAGCCTTGGAAATTGTAGGAGAGCTTGCCGTAGCCGATGTTCAGATGACGATCGACGACTGGCAGACACCGAAGAACAGCCGTCAAACCATCGCACGCAAGCGCAACCCGAACAACCGGCAAAACGATCCGTTGGTCGACTGGGGGGACATGCGCGACGCTCAGGCTTTTGAAGTTGTTCCTAAAGGCAGCAAGGGGGATTGATGAATCTGCACGCGCTTGTTCGTGGGGTGATCCCGTTGGTCAATCCGGATCAGGAGGCCGTCATTTTGCGTTCGGCCGGATATACGGTCGACGATACGGGAAGGCAGGAGCCGCAGTATGCGGCCCCGGTGACGGCCCGGGCTCAGGTGCAGCCTGTCCCGGAAACCGTCCTCCAGCATGTCGAGGGGTACAATCAGGGCAGCATTTATCGGCATATGTACCTTGCGGGAGATTGGGCGGGCCTTAATCGGGCTACGGGCCAAGGCGGGGATCTGGTCTACTGGGGCGGCTTCGAGTGGCTTGTCGATCAGGTCGTCGAAGGATGGAACCCTACGGCGGGGTGGACGCTGATCCGTGTGGTGCAGCAACGCGCTGCGGAACCGCCGGAGGTTGAGGTCTCCGATGCGTGATGACGACGTGTACAGGGCCGTGAAAGCGCTCCTCGTCGAGTACATCCCGGATCTGACGGCGGATCGGATCGTCAGGGGTTGGAGCAACAGGGTTCCCGCGCCGCGCGGGGGCTTTTGCCTCATGCGTATCCTTGTGCATGAGCGCCGGGCCACGAACTTCGCGGAGTATGCCCCCGCTGCGGAAAGCCTCACGCTCGCCGAAAGTGCTCTGGTCACGATGCAACTCGACTTTTACGGGACCGCCCCGGCAAGCATGGCGGACGTCTGGGCACATGATTTTGCAGTATTATGGCGGGACGCCGTGGCTTGCGACTTCCTCGATCCGGCGGGGATTGCGCCGACCGTTGCAGGCAACCCGCGCCACTTGCCGCTTGTCGGCGGTGACGAACAGTTTCTCGATCGTTGGATGGTTGAAGCGACAGCCAGCATTTTCGACGAGCTTAAGCTCCGGCAGGCTTTCTTCGATACCGTCGACATCACTCTTTACCCGCTCTTGTAGCGGCTGGAGATAGGCTATGAGTATAGACGCTTCGCAGCTTGTGAGCATTACGGACCGCACGATCTCGGGCGGGGGCGCAAGCCTCGAGTTCAACGGGCTGATCTTAAGCAAAAGCACGGAGATCCCTGCCGGGGGCGTTGTGCGGTATCCCGACGCTTCCGGCGTGGGTGACGCCTTCGGTTTGCAAAGCGAGGAGTATGACCTCGCCCAGCGCTACTTTACCGGCTTTGAAAACTCGAACAAAAAGCCCTCGACGCTCCTTTTTGCGCGATATGTCGATGAAGCGGTCCCGGGTTGGCTCCAGGGCGCAAGCCTTACGGCCACCCTTGAGCAGATCAAGGCCGTGACTTTCGGCGGCATGATTGTCAGCATCGACGGGGAAGAAAAGGCCCTCACCGCCCTCGACTTTTCCAGCGTGACGAGCTTTTCCCAAGCCGCGCAAGTTCTCCAGGCGGCTCTCGCTCCTGCTGAAACTCCGGCCACGGCGGGCAGCCTGCATGGCGGCGCGATCAGCGCCGAGCCTTCGGCATTTAAAACGGTCGACGCGGGCGCGCTCAACGTCAGCGTTGACGGCATACTGCACGAGCTGACTGGCCTGAATTTTTCTACGACGGAAGATCTCGCGGGTATTGCCGGGGTGCTCGAAACCGCGCTTTCCGCGTGGGCGACCGTCTCGCTTGAGGTCGACCATCTGATAATCACAAGCAAGACCACAGGCGCAAGCTCAAGCGTGTCTTTTGCAAGCAATCCCGGTGGTGGAAGCGAACCGGAACCCACGCCGACAACGGATCTCGCGGGTTCGCTCGGCCTCACCTCAGCGACCGGCGCGACGGAAACGCAGGGGACGCCAGCCGTCACGCCCCCCGCGCCGAGCGTGACCTTTTCAAGCCTAGGGAACGTGTTCCGCATCACAAGCGGCACCACGGGAGCGGACAGCTCGGTCAGCTACGCGACGCCTCCCACCTCTGGCGGGACTGACGTGGCTACCCTTTTCGGGCTTACCCAAGACGCCGGGGCCGTGGTCTCTCCCGGCATGGCGGCCATGTCCGAAGCCGAGAACATGGAGGCGATCCTCAAAAGCTCGCGGAACTGGGTTTGCTTCATGACGATCTGGGAGCCTGAGCTTGCCGTCAAGCTCGCCTTCGCCAAGTGGTGCAACGGCTATGCCCCACGCTATGCCTATGCCGCATGGGATACGGACGCACGGGCGACGCAGCAGCTCGCGACCGGGACGTTCGCGGAGCAGGCTGCGGAACTCGACTACGCGGGGACCATCCCGATCTACGGGCAGGCGAGACATGCGCAGTTTGTCCTTGCCACGGCGGCGAGCATCGACTTTGACGAGACGAACGGCCGCATCACCTTCGCTTTCAAAGCGCAGGACGGCCTTGACGTGACTTGTGACGACGGCACCATAGCCCAGACGCTTATCGCCAAGGGCTACAACTTCTACGGCGATTACGCCACAGCCAACGATCAATTTACGTTTTTCCAGCCCGGATCATGTATCGGTTCCGCCGCATGGATCGACACGTATCTTAACAAGATCGCGCTGAATAACGATCTCCAGCTTGCGCTCGTCAACCTGTTCGCCAACGCCCACAGCCTGCCGTACAACCGCGACGGCTATGCGCAGATCGAGGCGGCCTGCCTTGACCCGATCGTCCGCTACCTGAACTTCGGGGCAATCCGGGCGGGCGTGAGCTTGTCCAATGCCCAGATTTCCCAAGTCAATACCGAGGCCGGCGTGCGTATCTCTGACACGCTTTCAACGCGCGGCTGGTATCTCCAGATCAAAGACGCCACGGCGCAGGTCCGCGCCCAGCGTAAGAGCCCGCCGTGCAAACTCTGGTGGATGGACGGAGGGTCAATCCAGCAGATCGAGATGAGCAGCACCACCGTGCTGTAAAAAGACAGGAGGAAACGATGGCGCGCAAAAAACTGACTTCGGCCAACTCGACGTGCTACCTGACGGTAGACGGCCTTTTTTCGTCCCCGGTCAAAATCGAGGGCTACAGCACCGACAGTGCCCTTGAGATGGATGACTACAACCCGGCCGAGGTACGGATGGGCGTCGACGGCTATCTTTCCGGCGGCTGGCGACCCACCCCGAAAGTCATCAAAATCAGCCTCGAAGCGAATAGCCCGAGCGTGGAAATTTTCGAGACGTGGCTTAACCAGATGGAGACTGATCGCGAAGTCTCTACGTGCGATATGGTCTTTTGGATACCCTCGATCTCGCGCAAATACACGGGGACATGCGGTTATCTGACGACAGGGAAGAGTATGCCCAGCGCCAAGCAGATGCTTGAAGCTTTGACCTTTACGATCACTTTTGAAAAGTGGGAAGGAGTGCCCGCATGAGCCGCAAAGAGATGATCTATGAAGTCCCCGCCGCCGAAGGCAACCGCGACGCCGGAAAACGTTTTCTGATCGTCGAAATGCCGGCGACGCAGGCGGAAAAATGGGCGATGCGGGCGATCCTCGCTCTCATGCGCGGCAACGCCGACATCGGCGACGTGAAGCCGGGCGAAGGCATGGCCGGGCTCGCCAGCGCCGGGCTTGACAAGCTCGCATCGCTCGACTGGGAGACCGTGCAGCCGCTGTATGACGAGCTGCTCATGTGCTGCTACGCTTTGCCGAAGCCCAACAGCAATCAGGTCCGCGTACAGCTTACGCCGGTACAGGCCGACACGCAGGTCGAAGAGATGACGACGCTCATGCGGCTCCGGGCCGAAGCGTTGGGGCTCCATGTGGGTTTTTCGCTCGGCGACGCTCTCTCGACGTTGATCGGCCAGAGTGCCGCCGAGACCTCGCCGACTACGCCAACGTCCCCACGTTGATCGCCGTACTTATAGAAAGAGGACGCGCCACCCTGCACGAGCTTGATACCGTGTACGGGGTTGAAGACGCTTATGATCTCCTCGAGACGCTTGTTGTCGGGGATCACAACCGCCATATGATGGAGGCCAGCCGTGACCGTTAGAGACTTTGTCATCCGCCTGCTTCTGGACCGCACGCAGGCGCGGCAAGGCATCGCCGACACGCGCGCTGAGCTGAGCGAAGTGGGTGCGGCCTCGACCCGCGCTGCGGACAGGGCTCGCGATGCATTGGATGACGCGGCTCAGGCGGGCCGGCAGGTGGGGCGCGAGGTGGCGGAAGGGGCAGAAGATGCCCGCGATGCACTGGATGGTACGGCTCAAGCTGGCAGGCAGGCAGGGCATGAAGTGATCGCCGGAGCTGCGGGTGCCCGGGATGCGTTGGGTGACGCGGCTCAGGCGGGCCGTGAGGCGGGGCGCGAGGTGGCGGAAGGAGCTGAGGATGCCGCATCCGCCCTTGGTGAGGAAGGCGAAGAAGGCAGGAAAGCGGGAGATAAGATCGCCGCTGGCGCTGCGGATGCCACGAGCAAGACGAAGACCCTCAAAGATTCCATCAAAGAGGTCATTGCGGCGGCCGGCGGCATAGCCGCGATTTACGCTTATATCACGAATACCGCTTCGCTTGATCGGACGGCGGAAAGCCTGGGGCTGAGCGTCGAGCGATTGCAGATGTGGCAGGGGGCCGCCCAGGCCGCAGGCGGAGACGCCGAGGAGATCGCCGACCGTTTCCGCGATCTCAACGACTACATCACGGATGCCACGAAATTCGACTCGGGGCCGCTCAAGGAAATCGCGCAAGAGATCGGGGTCAGTCTGACGGACGCCACGGGGAAGGCCAGAAACGCCGAGGACGTCATGCTTGACCTTGCCGACGCTTTTCAGCGCGTCGGCGAGCAGGAGGCCGTGGGGTACGGAATGCAGCTTTCCTTTGACCCCGCGACTATTGGGATGTTGCAACAGGGAGGCGCAGAGCTTGAGGCACTGCTCAGCCGGCAGCGTGAGCTCGGCATTCTGACGAAGCGGGACACCGAAGCTGCGACGCGCGCCCGTCAAGCGTTTGTCGACGCGATCAAGGCGGCGACGTACATCGTGGGGACCACGCTCACGCCGGTTCTTGAGTGGCTTTCGGGGTGGCTTTCCGGGGCTGCACGCTGGGCGGTTAAAAACCGGGACTTCCTGCGCCAGCTTTTTGTGGTTGCCGCCATGGCAATCACGACCGTCATGCTCCCCGCCCTGCTCAAAATGGCGGCAGCGGGGCTTGCCGCCATTGCGCCGTTTCTCCCGCTCATTGCACTCGTTGCCGCGCTCTCGCTTGCCATTAACGACTTGTCGGTCTTCATCGACGGCGGCAACTCCAAGTTTGAAGAGTTTCTTAACTGGCTCGGCCTCAACTCCGAGCAGATCGAAACGATCCGCAGCCTGCTCAAGCCCCTCGCCGGGATACTTGGTGATGTCCTCGATCTGGTCAAGAGCTTCTTTTCGCAGGACAGCGAGGGGGTTACGGCGGCTTTTCAGCGTATAACGGACAAGATCTCGAACCTGAAAAAGATTTTTTCGTCGATGCTTGACGCGATCAAGAAAAAGCTTCTCAGCGTACTCCCGCCTTGGGCGCTTGAGCTGCTGGGGGCTGACAATGAGGGCAGCAATGAAGCCCAAGAGCCTGAGGTTGACGCCGACGAAACTCCCCGCACCACAGCCGAGGGGGGGATGCAGGCCGTCGCCATGCAGGGCACGGCCATGTCCGGCGCTCCGGGCGTCTCGAATCATGACAACCGCAAAACGGTGACGGCGACGACGACAGTACAGAACCTCACGATCAACACGCAGGCAAAAGACGGCAAAGAAGTCGCGGAAAGCTTCGGGACGGAACTCGGCAACGTCATGCAGCAAGAGTATGCAACATGGTAGGCACGGCGCGCACATGGACCGTCGCTGATGACGAAAGCGGGCAGCCTCTTTTGGAATTCGACGCCTTCCTCGGTCTCGACTACGCGCAGGACGCGAAAGTCCCGCAGCAGCCGATCGAACAAGGGAGTTTCGCGGCCTATAATAAGGTAGGGAGCCCCTATCTCGTGAAGGTCACGCTCGCAAAAAACGGCAACGCCTCAACCCTCAAGGCTTTCGCCGACGCGCTGGAAGAGCTGGCCAGGGGGATGCGGCTTGTCAGCGTCGTGACTCCGGAGCGCGTCTACCGCTCGGCGAATGTCACGAGCCTGCGCTGGCAGCGCACCACCGAGACCGGCGTCGATCGGCTTATCGCCGAGTTGGGCCTTGAGGAAATCAGGCAAGTGGCTCCCGTCTATCAGTCCATGCCGCCGGATTCCGTACGGAATCCGGCGGATGCGGGCAGCAAGAACGGCGGCAAGCGGCAGACTTCGCCGGCCACGGAAGCGCAGCAGAAAAAAAGCAGCGTGCTTTACGACCTCTTTTAACCGGGTGCAGTATGCAGCAGATACCGCTTGAAACCACGCCCAACCAGCGCTTTTCCGTCGTCCTCGGCGGCCAGGATTGTACGATCGCTCTCTACGCGCGCGGCTCCAGGGCCGCGACCCGCCTGTACTGTGATCTTGCCGTCTCCGGCGTGCAGGTATGGAGTGGGGTTTTGTGCCGCAACCTTGTCGACCTCAAGAGCTATCCCGCTTTGCACTTTGAGGGCGCGCTTTGGTTCGTCGATATGCAGGGCAGTGCCGATCCGAAGTGGCAGGGGCTTGGGGAACGGTATGCCCTTCTTTACGCCGCAGAAAGTGAAGCCCTTCCTTCCGGGGTACAGAGCGCACGTTATCAGGGGGCGGCCAGCGCCGCCAAAGAGTTCGTCTCATGAGTAAAAGCTTTACGCAAAAAAGGATCGAAATCCGGCTTATTCTTGCCGAAGGCGGTTTTTCCGGCGGCCAAAACGTCAAAGTCATCAACGGGCTCGGGTGCGATGTCGAGATTACGAAGCCCGGGCTTCCGGCGAAAAACTCGTGCAAAGTCACGATCTGGGGAATGCCGCGCGCCGACATGGAGGCCATGACGATGCTCGCCTTTGAACCCTTGAAAGTAAACAAGAACAAGATCGCCGTCTACGCCGGGGATGACGCAGGCTTGTCCCTCGCCTTTTCCGGCGACATCACCACGGCGTGGCCGGACTTCAATCCCGCTCCGGATGTGGCTTTTCAAATCGAAGCTCTGACCGGCTATGTCGCCAGTGTGACGCCGCGCGTGCCCTATACGGCAAAAGGGAGCGTCGCAATCGACGCCGTCATGCGTCAGCTCGCCGGGGAGATGGGCCTTACATACGTCAACAACGGCGTTTCCGGCAGCCTTCCTGATCCGGCGCTTTCCGGGGGGCTTTTCGAGCAAGCGCACAGCGTCGCGCGCATGGCCAATTTCGAGCTCATTGTTGACGATGAAAGTATGGTGATCCAGCCCTTTGACTCCGTACGCGACCCGGAAGCATCCCCTCCGGTTTGGCGCGATACTACAGGGGTAAAGGGGTATCCCACTTTTACCAAAACAGGGATCAGCGTCACCGGGCTTTATGCGCCGGCGCTCGTGCAAGGCGGCCTTCTTCGCGTCGAAAGCGTGGTGCCGAAAGCCTCCGGTTCGTGGAAAATCATAAGCCTTAAGCACAAGTTGCAGGCGTACTATACCGGCGCAACCGCTTGGCATACTTCTGTAGAGGGGGCGTATCGTGCAGGGAAATAGGACTCTTACGGACGGACAGTCCGAGACCGGGGCCACGAACTTCGTTATCGAGAAGATGCTGCGCCAAGTCTATACGGTTCTTCCGGTGTCGGTGCAGTCCGTCGAACAACCCGATCCGACTGGAGAGGTGGGATTCGTCGACGTGGTGCCGCTTATCAGGCAGGTAGACGGCGAAGGAAAGGCAATCGCCGCGTCAATCTTGTATCGCCTTCCTTTTTTCCGTGCCCAATGCGGAAAAAACGCCGTGATCGTCAACCCGCAGCCGGGTGACAAGGGGCTTGCGCTTTTCTCCATGCGTGACGTCTCAGTCCTCAAGTCTTCCCGTAGCGGCCCCGTGCAGCCCGGTTCCCGGCGCTACATGTCGGCGGCGGACGGCTTTTATCTTGGTGGATTCCTCAACCCCGCCGCCGAACGGTATGTCATGATCGACGACGAGGGCGTCACTATCGAAGGCGTGGCCAAGCTGACGATGCACGGGGAAACTTCAGTCCTGACTGCGGAAAGCGGCCTCACAATTAATGCCGACGTGCACATCAACGGCTCTCTAACATGGACGGGCACGGCGCAGGGCGACGGCGGCCCGGCCCGGTTCTCCGGCGGCCTCACGAACGCGGGCGGCACGGTTGAGAGCAACGGCAAAGTCTTGGAAACCCATATACATACCGGGGTAGAACCCGGAAGCGGCACTTCCGGAGGCCCGCAGTGATAAGCCTCGATCTTTCTCCCGGCTGGGATCTTGTTCTGACTCCGGCGGGAAATCTCGCAACAGTGGACGAACCCACACGTCAAGCTCAGGATGTGGCAACACGGTGCCGTACGTTTCGGGGCGAGTGTATCTATGCACAGGCCCAGGGAATTCCCTACTTTGCCGACGTGCTCGGCAAGACGCCGCCGGATGCTCTCGTACGCGACTACATGCACGGCGAATCTCTGGAGGTGCCCGGGGTGCAGGCTGCGCGCGTGACGTTTGCCGGACTTGTGGGGCGCAAGCTTACTGGAGACATTCGCATAACCGACAGCGAGGGGAATACGCAATATGTCTCAATTGCCTGACATTTCCTTTGCGGCCAGCGGCCCGCAGGTTCCGGACACGCCCGAAGTTCTGGCATGGGTGCAGGCCCGCTTTCAAGAAGCATTCGGCCCAGAACTCAATCTTGACCAGTCGACTCCGCAAGGCCAGCTTATCACGACGCTTACGGCCTGCATCGTCGCCAAAAACAGCGAACTTCTTTACCTTGCGCAAATGTTCGACCCCGACACGGCCGAAGGCGTTTTTCAGGATGCGCTGGGGCGCATTTACTTCCTCAACCGACAGGCGGCGGCTTCCAGCGTTGCGGACTGTCTCTGCGTGGGGCTCCCTGGTACGGTTATCCCAGGCACAGATGGGGACTCGACCCCGGCGTTGGCTCAGGATGAGAGCGGCAGACAATGGCGTTGCACGAGGACAGGCACGATACCGGAAAGCGGGAGCCTGACGTTGCCCTTTGCGAGCGTCGATACCGGCCCCATCCCATGCCCGGCGCGAAACATTACTACCATCGTCAGCGTCATAGCCGGTTGGGATACCGTCATAAATCCATCGGCCGGCATCATCGGCAAGGATACTGAGGGGCGGGCAGCCTTCGAGACACGTCGCCGGCAGTCCGTGGCGCTCAACGGACTCGGCCCGGTGGCTGCGATTTACAGCCGGGTCATGGCCGTGGAAGGAGTCATTGACGCCCTGGTCGAGCAAAACGTCACCGATGAGCCGATTTACATCGGCACGGTAGCGCTGAAACCGCACAGCGTCTATGTCTCCGTCGTCGGGGGTGAGGACGCCGACGTCGCTGAGGCTATCGCCCGCAGCAAGAGTGCGGGTAGCGACATGAACGGGAATACCTCTTACACCGTCATGGATGCCGTGACCGGCGCGCAACAGCTTATCACGTTCGAGAGGCCTGAGCCGCTGCGGATCGGCGTCCGTGTCACGCTTGTCGAGACGCCGACGACACCGTCGGACATCGAAGCCCTCATCAAGGCTGCCGTGGTCGCCAGCGCGACCGGCGCGGATGACTCGGTCCGGATCGGCATAGGTGATACCACCTATGCAAGCCGCTTTTATTGCGTCGTGATCAGAGTCGGCGTCTCGGATCTTGTCAGCATCGAAGTCGCCGTGATGCCGGCAGACGGAGATCCCGTCTGGGGACCGTCGGTAAGCAGTGAAATAGACCAGCTCCCAACCATATCTGCGGACGACGTGTCAGTCATCGTGCGGGAGCGTCAGGCATGACGTGGCGCGAAACAATACTCAGTCAATACGAGCATAGTCCGCGCATCATGGCCGTAGCTCAGACTATGGGCGAGGGGCTTGATGCGGAGACAGGCGTTGCTCTTATCTTAAAGGATGTGATCGACATCAAGACCGCCGGGACGTGGGGACTGGACGTCTGGGGGCGGATTCTCGGACTTTCGCGAACCATCGAACTGGAGGGAACTGACGAGTATTTCGGCTTCGTCGGCTCCGGTTTGCAGCCGTTCAACGTGGGGACGTTTTACCGGGCGCGCATCACAACTACCTATACGCTCGGAGATGATGCCTATCGGACGTTCCTCATGCTCAAGGCCGCCGCAAACATCTCCGATACTTCGGTGCCTACGCTCAACAAGCTCCTGCAATTCATTTTCGCAGGTCGGGGCAAAGCGTATGTGCTCGAGGTCGGGACGATGAAGATCCGTTTTGTCTTCGAGTTCGTACTCGAACCGTTCGAGCGGGCGCTCATGCTCCGTCAGGATGTTCCGCCGAAGCCAGCCGGGGTCGGTTATGAGGTCTTTTCTTTGGCATACCCCGCCTTCGGCTTTGCAGGAAGCGGCCACCATCCTTTCAATCAGGGAACTTTTATACAGGGAGGTCCTGAAAATGCCTATCGTACCAACTAGGCCGCCGCTGTTGCCCGGCCCCTTCGCTTACAACGGCGACAAGAACACTATCCCGGACACGGGAGCGGACGCCGGAGCCGCAAGCTGGTCGAGCGGCTTTCCCCCTGTAACGCAGCTTCCACTTACGGCCGGGGGCATTCCACCGCAGCGGAACGATTTTAACGGCGTGCTGAACGCTTACGGAGTGCTGTTGTCTTTTATTCAGACCGGCGCGCTTTTTGAGTGGAGCGACGAACTGACGTATCCTTTCCCCTGTCGGGTCCTCGGCAGCAACGGCACGCTTTATGAGTGGGTCAGCGCCAGTGGCGTGGGGGTGGAAGCCGGGGCTCATGACCCGACGACGGATAATGACGAGAAATATTGGAAGGCTGAGCAGAGAGACAAAGGCGGAAGAATCCCCGGCGAAGTGGTGCCGTTCTATAACGTAAATCTGGGCGGCCCCGATAACCGCAATCCCATCTTCTGGGGGCAGTCCGAACCCGATACTGGCTGGCTCATCTGTGACGGCG